>Ga0315904_10000228_pt1 | contig 92736 bp, 97 predicted proteins | sample LakEriMetagenome_6_FD_203529 | JGI IMG/M metagenome (GOLD analysis project Ga0315904, IMG submission 203529) | Freshwater fungal communities from buoy surface, Lake Erie, Ohio, United States - Buoy 12 MA120 | ecosystem: Environmental > Aquatic > Freshwater > Lake | place: USA: Lake Erie, Ohio...
AGCCCAGCCTGCTGACGGGCTTGCTGATCGATAGTGCAGGGCGAGCCATGACGCCCAGTCATGCGAGCAAGGGGAAGGGCACAACTAAGGGCCAGACCAAGACACAGCGCTATCGCTATTATGTCACCCGGCCTGACCTGTCTAAGGACGAGCCTGCTTACAGGATCTCGGCGCATGATCTGGAACGGATCGTCATAAGCAGGCTTGCAAGCTACATGGGTTCGCAGAGCAATGTCGCTGCACTCGCACCCACCGATATTGAAGCCCATACCCTGCAGCAAACCCTCGCCAAGGCAGACCTTGCCGCAGCCACGCTGCGCAGTGGCTCTGTCGTGGCCAAGCACGAACTGATCACAAGGCTGCTGAGCCGGGCCATATTGCATGACGACAGGGTCGAACTGCTGCTGTCAGATGCAGGGCTTGCTGATGTTCTGAACATCGAGCGCAATCCGCTATCAGCGCCGATCATCCTCAGTGTTGCTGCCACACGTCTGCGGCATGGACATCAGATCAGGTTGGTGATCGAAGGTGAGGGGCAAGTACCAAAGACAGGGGCCGGGTACGCTGCGCCTAAGGGGTTGCCAGTCATCGCACCGCCACAACGTCTGCAACGACAACGGGATAGGAAGCTCATCGCGCTGCTGGCCGAGGCTCATGCCGCGCGTAAGCTCGTCCTTGCCTATCCCGATACCTCACTTGCTGATCTTGCCAAACAGCAGGGCAAATGTCGCAAGCATCTTGCAAAGCTCATCGAGCTATCCTGCCTCGCACCGGACATTGTCACGGCGGTACTTGCAGGCAAGCAGGCAAGCTCGCTGACGGCGACAAAACTACGCACCGCGGCGATCCCGGTCTCTTGGGCTGAGCAACGAGCTTTGTTCCAAATAAGCTAACTCGACAGAGCGATTGAGAGACGAATCTCGCGCTAATGTCTCGAATTTATTGGGGGCAAAGAACGTCTCCAATTTCGTCACTGGAGACTGGCGTCATTTTGAATACGCCGAGGCGGCAAACTGATGCTGTCTCCAGCCCAACATCTAACACGTCAAAACCGCCAAAAACTGCGCCCTTTTGGGTTCAGCCTGTCAGTAATATGTATGGAGATCAGCCGCTCTTTGGACTGTTTGGTGCGGTCGAGAAGACTCGAACTTCCACGGCCTTTCGGCCACAACGACCTCAACGTTGCGCGTCTACCAGTTCCGCCACGACCGCACTGCCCTGACAGGTAGGCGAGCGCCACTAGCAAAAGGCTAAGAGGGGTGCAACCGCTATATCCGGGTAATTGCAGCAAAAGCCCTTGTCGCAATATGGGGCAGTTCCGGGGACGAGCGCGGGAAAATGCTTTTCTGCGCCGGTTCGGGCGCAATTAACCCTCTTTGCGGCTTGCCGCCCAAGGTAAACGGCGCGTTAACCTTGGGCCATGTTCATGCCGCTCATTCTGATCGCTGCTGTCGCGACAGCCGTCGCGGACGGCGCACCCGCCCGAGCGAGGGTGACGGCAAGCGCGAGCGTCACCGTGATTGCCGCCGAATCGATCAATCTGTCGCAATTACAGCGCGGACAGGATCGGAACCGAGCGGACCGGCGGGTGAGCCGGCATGCAGGCGGCCTTTTGATCGAATATTATTGATTGCCTGCGGGCGTCAACTGCTGCCGAGAGCCCAGCTGACGCTGATTCGGGAGGCAGCGAGCGGCACATCACGGCGTAACTGGCTGAAATCGGTTTTTGCACCCGGTGCGAGCGTGCGCACCGGCGCCTTCATGGTCCAGCTATAGACCGAACGACCGCTGTCATCCTTTAAAGTCACCAGCAATTCAGGGACATTCTGCGCCGTTGCAGTAGGGTTTACGATTGACCCGCTGGCGATGAAGAAAGGCGATCCGTCCGCATCGCGGCCCAATTCCAGATTGTCATGGAGAACGATGGTGAGATCGGGCTCCTCGGCGCTGGTCGCAAAGCTATTATCGAGCCAGCCGAAATACCAAGTCGCCGTTCCAATCGACACGGCAAGCAAGGCAAAGGCTGCCGCCCCCCATGTCATCATCTTTGCCGGATTGCGGCGCGGCCGGAATGGCGGTTCATGGGCAAACTGGCTGCGGTTTTCGGACACGCGCGGCGGCGGCGGGATTTCGCGCGCCAGTTCGGCAACCGGCGGATCGCCCTGACCAAATCGGGACGGCCGATCGGCGTTGACAACGACACGCGGCGGCCCATCAAATGCAGAAAAGCCGGGTGAGGGTTCGTCGGATATGCTTGCAAAATCTGCCGCAGGCGCGGAATCCGGCTGAGCAACAACTGGCGGTGCAACAATTGGCGGCGCGGGCGGTGCAGGCGGCGATGCCACACCATCCTGAAACCAGCTGTGCCGGCAATTGGCGCAACGCACCTGCCGCCCGCTTGTGCCGATGGCACTATCGGGAACGACATATTTTGTCCGGCATTCGGGGCAAACCAGCAACATGTAACAGCATAAACATCAGCGATTCGCCTGATGCAAGCGAATCGGACGAATTTGCTGTGGACGGTGGGTGCTTTATCGTCCGTTCAGGGCACATTATCGCCCAAACATCCCTTTGCGCCACCGCCGCTTATGTGCCATTCGATAGGGCGATGCAAAGCGTAGCAGAATTTGACAATGTGGGTTTGCGATACGGTACCGATACCGAGACGCTGACCGATGTCAGCTTCAAGCTGTTTCCCGGCAGTTTCTATTTCCTAACCGGCGCATCGGGTGCCGGCAAAACGTCGCTGCTGAAACTCCTTTATCTCGCCCATCGCCCGAGCCGGGGTTCGATCCGCATGTTCGGCGAGGATCTGGTGCACATGCCGCGTACGCGGTTGCCCGGATTTCGCCGGCGCATCGGCGTAGTGTTTCAAGATTTCCGCCTGGTTCCGCATCTGAACACTTTTGACAATATCGCGCTGCCGCTGCGCATCGCGGGCATTTCGGAACGCGACCTCGACGGCCCGGTACGTGAAATGCTGTCATGGATCGGGCTGAGCGAACGGGCAGAGGCACGCCCCGCGACACTTTCGGGCGGCGAACAGCAACGCGTGGCGATTGCGCGCGCGGTAATCGGCCGACCCGAAATCCTCGTAGCGGACGAACCCACAGGCAATGTCGATCCCGACATGGCCGTGCGGTTGTTGAAGCTGTTTTCGGCATTGAACCGGCTGGGCACGACCGTTGTGGTGGCAACGCACGACATCCATTTGCTGCAGGAAATCGAGGGTGCCCAGATGATGCGGCTCGACAAGGGGCGGCTTTCCGATCCGACCGGCGCGCTCCGCCATCCGCCGCAACCTTTGATATTGCGCAACTGATGGCATTGCAGCGCACCCCTTTTGCTATCGCAGCGCATGAGCGAAAGCTGATCCCCGACGGCCGTTTTTCCGGCGCCATGCCTTGGGTGATGGCGATAATGATTTTTCTGGCGCTGTTGTCGGCTGCTGCCGCTCTCACACTTTTTGACGCTGCCCGCCAAGGGCGCAGCGAATTGACGCGGCAGGCAACGGTGCAGTTGCTGGAGGATGATCCGCAAATGCGTGCCGTCGAACAGCAAAGGCTCGCCAGCCGACTGCGCAACATGCCGGGGATCGCCAGCGTCCGCGCTGTTCCGGAATCCGAGGCGCGCGCCCTTTTGCAGCCTTGGCTCGGCGACAGCGCAGAAGCGGCGGGCATTCCCGTGCCGGCACTGATCGATGTCGAATTTGCGCAAGCCCCATCAGCCGAACGCCTTTTGCAAATGCGCCGCGAACTCGCGCGCGACAACGGAGGCAACCGGTCAGACATCCGGATTGACGGCAATGCCCAATGGCTGGAACCATGGTTCCGCCTGATGCGCACATTGCTTGTCATGGCAGGCGGAATTGTCCTGCTGCTGTTATTGGCTACGGCCGCTACGGTAGCGCTTGCAGTGCGCGGTGCGCTCAATACGCATAAGGGCACGATTGAGATCATGCACATGATGGGTTCAACCGACCTGCAGGCCGCCCGCCTCTTCCAGCGGCGCGTTGCCCTTGATTCACTCTTTGGCGGCGCGATCGGCCTTGCTTCAGCCACGGGGCTGCTGCTGCTGCTCGGCAACCGTGTCCAGGCGCTTGACCCAGGGTTGCTGGCGGGCGCGGGAATGCCGATTTATGGCTGGCTACTCTTGCTGTTGATTCCGCTGGCAGTTACAGGCTTGTCGATAGCGATGGCGCGGTGGACAGTGCTGTCGACACTCAAGAACATGTTATGATTCGACGCACGATTGCCTTTGTTTTTCTGGTCTGGGTGCTGGGCTTTGCCTGGTTTGCCCTGTTCCTGCCGCAACCTGCGGACCTGACCCGGACCGACGCAGTGGTGGTCTTGACCGGAGGTGCACAGCGCATCGACCGCGGCCTTGAAATCCTCGAGGCGAAAAAGGCCCGGCGCCTGCTGATTTCGGGCGTGGATCTTGATGTGAAACCCGGCGAACTGGCGGTGGAGTATAAACGCCCCGTTGCGCTGTTCGATTGCTGCATTGATCTGGGCTTTCGCGCACTCGACACCCGATCGAATGCGATTGAAACTGCGCGCTGGGTGAAACGGAACAAAATCCGCACGCTACGTCTTGTTACGCATGATTGGCATATGCGCCGTGCCAAGATGGAATTGGCGATCGCGCTTCCCGATTCGATCGACGTGATCGCCGACGCCGTGCCGACGCAACCCAGCCTTTATGTTCTGTTTCGGGAGTATAACAAATATTGGTTGCGCGGAACCGCTGCACTGATCGGGGTTTAACCCTGCAATGTATCTGGTCCGCTCGCTTCTTTTCGCCATCATCTTCTACATCGGGTCTGTTCCCTATGTGCTAACGGCATTGATCGGGGCCTATGTGTCGCGACCATTGTTGCGGGCGGGGGTGCATGGATGGAGCCGATACCATCTGTTCTGCGCCCGCTGGTTGCTCGGCATCCGCCTGAAGCTGGATGGCGTGTTACCGCAAGGTGCGGTGCTTTTTGCGATCAAACATGAAGCGATGTTCGAAACGATCGACATGCCGCGCCTGTTCCGGCTGCCTGCCGTCATCACCAAACGCGAATTGTTCGACATTCCTGGCTGGGGCCCGGCCGCAAAAGCCTATGGGATGATTCCGGTAGATCGCGAAGCGGGTGCGGGCGCATTGCGCGCGATGCTGACATTGGCCCGCCAGATTACTGCCGACGGCCGACCAATCGTGATATTTCCGGAAGGCACCCGCGTGCCCCATGGCGAGCGCCCGCCACTGCAATCGGGCTTTGCCGGACTGTATAAACTTCTGGGATTACCGGTCGTACCAATAGCGGTCGACAGCGGAAAATTAACGCCCAAGGGCAAGCCCTGGTGGAAAAGCGGAACAATCACTTACAAGGTCGGTGAAACCATTCCGCCCGGCCTGCCCCGTGATGAGGTCGAGGCTCGGGTGCATGCGGCGATCAACGCACTCAATGGATGAGGGTGAACGGATCGTCTATTTCCACGGTACGCCGGGATCCCCGGACGAATTGCTCCTTTTCCCTGCATCGGGACTGACGGGTTGCAACGGACTATGGGTCCTGCCTCGCCATGATCACCATAACGGCCTTTCGTCAGATCAATATTTCGATGCACTGGCATCAGAAATCGCAGCGCATTTTCCAAATGGCCCAATCAGGCTTGTCGGGTTTTCCCTCGGTGCATTTATTGCCATGAACGTCGTTTCCCGCCTTGATAATCGGATTATATCGCTAGACTTGATTTCTCCGGCAGGGCCCTTGGAACTCGGCGATTTTCTGGGTCAAATGGCTGGTGGGCCCGTTTTTCGAATGGCGCGCTATAGCCGCCTTCTGTTTTCTATAATGGTGAGCCTGCAGTCATGTCTGGCGCGCATTGCACCCGGATCATTATTCCATGTGCTGTTTGCCGATGTTGCGGGACATGATCGCGCCATGACCTCTCAACCGACGTTCAAGTCGGCAATGGTCCAGATGCTGCAGCAGTCTATGGGCCGCAATCCGGCAGCTTATCGACGGGAGGTCACCTCATATGTCGAGGATTGGGCCAGCATTTTACCGCTTATCTCACCGCCGGTCACGCTCTGGTATGGTAATGAAGATAATTGGACCCCGCCATTGATGGTCGAGGCTTTAGGCAAGGCGCTACCCAATGTCGTCGCGCAGCATCGCCTGGCTGGCCATTCGCACTATTCGACCCTCGGATATTTTTTGGATAGGGGTTTGAATAGCGCTTCCAACAGGAGTTAATGTTTGCGCCCGAAATCGGGGGCATCATCATCCTGCCCCTGTTCGACAATCGAACGGCGGATCGTACGGGTACGGCTGAAAAGCGCTTCCAGTTCTTCACCCTTGTCATAGCGGATGGCGCGCTGCAGCGCGGTCAGATCTTCTGAAAAGCGCTGAAGCATTTCAAGCACGGCTTCCTTGTTGTTGAGGAAGACATCGCGCCACATCACCGGATCAGAAGCAGCGATGCGCGTGAAATCACGGAAACCGCCGGCCGAATATTTGATCACTTCGCTTTGCGTCACCTCGCCCAGATCGTCGGCCGTGCCGACAATGGTATAGGCAATAAGGTGCGGTAAATGGCTGGTAATCGCCAGGACAAGATCATGGTGCCGCGCCTCCATGATTTCGACATCGGATCCCAGCCGCTGCCAAAATGCACGCAATGCCTCAACTGCCGCTTCGGGGGCGTTGGCTGGGGGAGTAAGGATACACCAACGGCCCTGAAAAAGGGTTGCAAAGCCAGCATCGGGTCCGCTTTTTTCGGTACCGGCGACGGGGTGTGCGGGAATGATTGTCGCACCGGGAAGCACGGCTGCCAATGCGTCTGCAACACTTTGCTTACAGCTGCCGACATCGCTGACGACAGCATCAGCCGGAAGGTCCTCGGCAATTTCTGCCGCAACAACACCCATTGCACCGACGGGAACGCACAGCACAACCAGCCCGGCATCGATCACCGCCGCGCCCGCCGTATCGGTCACATCGTCACAGAAACCGAGTGCGCGCGCCCGTTCGCGCACCTGCGGATCGGCATCATGGCCTGTAACGCTCACATCGGGCATCGCGGCCTTCACAGCGCGCGCAACTGAGGAGCCAATCAGCCCCAGCCCGATGATCGTGACGCGTGCAAAGGGCAGCATCAGCTGTGCCGTTCCAATATATTGCGCAATGCCGCCATCAGCCCGCGATTTTCCTCTTCACTGCCAATGGTGATGCGCAGCCCGGTTGCCAGCCCCTGCCCCGGCAGCCAGCGGACGATATAGCCTTCGTCCATCAGCGCCTTGTACGCCGTCTCTGCGCTGACCGCGCCTTCGAACATCACCATCAGGAAGTTGGCGCGGCTGGGAATGACCTTGAGGCCATGATTTGAAAGCGCGGCGATTTCGGCCGCCATCCAGTCGCGCCATTCGCTGTTATGTTTGCGGCTATGGACCAAAAAGTCACTATCGGAGAGTGCGGCAATTGCGGCGGCCTGCCCGGCGCTGGTGACGTTGAACGGCGCGCGAATGCGGTTCAATGTCTCGATCAGCCCCGGCTGGCCATAGGCCCAGCCAATGCGTTCGGCGGCAAGACCATAGATTTTGGAAAAGGTGCGCGTGACCAGCACATTGGCATGTTTGCGCGCAAGATCGAACGCGGCGGGACCATCTTCTTCCAGATATTCGCCATAGGCCTGGTCGAGCACCAATACGCAGTCGGCCGGAAGCCCTGCATGCAGCCGCATGATTTCGCCATCGTCGGTCCAGGTGCCGGTCGGATTGTTCGGATTGGCAACAAAGACCACGCGTGTCTTGTCTGTCACCAGTGCCAACAACGCATCGACATCAGTGCCATAATGTTTGTCAGGCGCAACCACGACGGTGGCGGCGCATTTACGTGCGGCGATATCATAGACAGAAAAACCGTAACGCACGTAGATGATCTCGTCCCCCGCGCCGGCATAGCCGGCAGCGATCAGGTTCAAAAGTTCGTCAGATCCGGTACCGCAGACGATTCTGTCGGCTTCAAGATCATAGGCCTTGCCCAGCGCCTCGCGCAGCGCAGTCGATGCGGGGTCGGGATAGCGCGCCAAAGTTGCACGCGCGTCTGCCATGGCCGCCGTGGCATCAGGGCTGCATCCCAAAGGGTTTTCATTGGCAGAAAGCTTGATCAGAATGCGGCCATCATCGCTCTTCGCCTTGCCCGGCGTATAGGCATGAATGGCGTTGATCCAGGGCTTGGCTACAGGCTGTGTCATGCGCCGCGCCATAGCCCTGCCCAGCGGCCCGTGCAACCAAGCTATTGTTTTAGCCGCCTTGCCTGATATGGCGCTTTCTATGGGTGAAGATGGGCGTTTCGGCCTCGACAGGCGCACAAAGCTGCTGGGGCCGGTTAGGCTGGATAGCGGCGCTGCCTTTGCACCTGTTGAATTCGCCTATGAAACCTATGGCACACTCAACGCCGACAAATCGAATGCGATCCTGATCTGCCATGCGCTGACCGGGGATCAATATGTCGCATCTACCCATCCGGTAACGGGAAAGCCCGGCTGGTGGACGCGGTTGGTCGGCGAAGGAAAGCCCGTCGATCCGGCGCGCCATTGCGTCATCTGCATCAATGTTCTGGGTAGCTGCATGGGCAGTTCAGGGCCGGCCAGCTTCGACCCGGGCACTGGTGAGCCCTATGGCATGGAATTCCCCGTGATCACGATTGCCGACATGGTGCGCGCGCAAGCGATATTACTCGACCATCTGGGGATCGAAAGGCTCGCCTGCGTGATCGGCGGATCGATGGGCGGGATGCAGGCGCTGACATGGGCGTCGCTATTCCCCGACCGCGTGCAATCGGCGGTCGTCATTGCCTCGACCGCAAGACACAGCGCGCAAAATATCGCCTTTCACGAAGTCGGCAGGCAAGCGATCATGGCCGATCCGAATTGGCAGGGTGGCAATTATTATACGTCTGTCGACCAACCCGACGCCGGCCTCGCGGTCGCACGCATGGCGGCGCACATCACCTATCTGTCCGAAGCCGGGCTGACCGAGAAATTCGGGCGGCAGCTACAGGACCGCGAAACCAAGACCTTTGGTTTTGATGCCGATTTCCAGGTCGAAAGCTATCTGCGTCACCAGGGATTAAGCTTTGTCGAGCGCTTCGACGCCAACTCCTATCTCTACATCACCCGGGCAATGGACTATTATGACCTCGCCGAAGAGCATGGCGGCGTGCTGGCCAAGGCCTTTACCGGCAGCAAAACCCGTTTCTGCCTCGTCAGTTTCGACAGCGACTGGCTTTATCCGACCATCGAATCCAAGCGCATCGTTCGGGCCCTGAATGCCGCAGGTGCAGCGGCCAGCTTTGTCGAACTGTCGTCGCCCTTCGGCCATGATGCCTTCCTTCTGGACGCGCCCGAAATGAACCGGATCATCGACGGGTTCCTGAAAGCGGGTGGGCTATGATGCCGCTACGCCCCGATCTTGCGATTATCGCCGAGACAATTCCTGCCGGGACGCGCGTGCTGGATGTCGGGTGCGGCGATGGCGCGCTGATGGCGGCGCTACGCGACGCCAAGGGAATTGATGCACGCGGGATGGAAATTGATCCGATCAATGTCGCCAATGCCGTAACGCGCGGCCTTGCCGTGGTGCAGGGCGATGCCGATACCGACCTTGCCGACTATCCCGACAATGCATTCGATTATGCCATACTCAGCCAGACGCTGCAGACCACGCGCCGGCCTGACTTGGTGTTGGACCAGTTGCTGCGTATTGGCGGCCTCGCCTTTGTGTCCTTCCCCAATTTCGCCCAGTGGAAGATCCGTTTTGCCCATATGTTCGGCGGGCGGATGCCGGTGACCAAGCAATTGCCCCACCGTTGGTATGATTCGCCCAACATCCACCATGTGACGGTCGACGATTTCAAAAGCCTTGTCGCTGATCGCGGCTATCACATCGAAGGCGAATGGTATCTTACCGGCGAAAAAAGGCGCGGCGCGGGGCTTGCCAACCTGCTCGCCGAACATGCGGTTTTTCTGCTGAAACGCTGAGCCGCCGAAGCGTCAGCCCAATGTCGCCATGCCGCCCGCATCAATGTTGAGTTTCTGCCCCGAGCAATAGCTGTTGGCATCTGACACAAACCAGACGACCGCTGCGGCGACATCGTCTGGCGTCGGCACCCGGCCGAACGGGAATTTCGCGTCAAGATCATGAATGTCCGAAACCCCGGCGACCGCGCGCGCCAGCCTTTCGCCCATATCCGATACGGTCAGCGCAGGGGCGACGATGTTGACGCGGATGCCATTGGCTTGCTCTTCCTTGGCAAGCGTGAGAGCGAGCGCCTCGCTTGCTGCCTTGCCCATATTATAGGGCGCGCCATTGCGAGAATGCGACAGGGTCGCGACGCTGGAAATCATGATGATGTCGCCGCGCGGCGCAGCGCGCAAATGCGGGATCGCCAGTTTTGAAAGATAATGCGGGGCAAAGGCGTGAACCCGCATAACCCGTTCAAACTCGGCCGGATCGGTATCGGCAACGATGCGTCCCTTGCTGGCAATGCCGGCATTGTTGATCAGAATTGACAATCCACCAAAATCAGCAGCAACCGCAGAAACCATCGCTTCGCAGGCGGCATAATCGTCGACCGATGCCTGATAGGCCTTGGCCCGCTGCCCCAATGCCTCGATCACCGCCACGGTTTCAGCGGCCGCATCGGCATCGCGGGTATAGTTCACCGCGACATCTGCACCAGCACGCGCCAGCGCGATCGCAATGCCACGCCCGATTCCGCGCGATGCACCTGTGACCAGCGCGGTACGGCCGCTCAGCGATATCTCCATTTCCCTCTCCCCCGAAAAAATCGTCAGCCCAGCGCTGCCAGTTTGGCCAATGCGGTACCATCGACACGATAGATCGTCCATTCGTCCATCGGCTTTGCGCCCAATGCCTTATAGAATTGGATCGCAGGTTCATTCCAGTCGAGCACCGACCATTCAAGCCGTGCACAATCGCGCTCTACCGCAATCGCCGCCAGCTTTTTCAGCAATGCTTTGCCGAGGCCGGCCCCACGCGCCTCCGGACGGACGAACAGATCCTCTAAATAGACGCCGGGCTTACCTTCAAAGGTCGAAAAATTATGGAAGAACAGCGCAAAGCCTTGCGGCGAGCCGTCAATCTCTCCAATCAACACCTCGGCGTAGGGACGCGTTCCGAACAGTTTGGCTTCCAGCACCGCCTCGTCAAAGCGCACTTCATGCGCAAGCCGCTCATATTCGGCGAGATCGCGAATAAACTGCGCGATCAGCGGAATATCCCTCGCGCTGGCAGGCCGTATCGAAAGCGTCATTTTCCCAATCCCTGTTTAATCCGCGGCCATAGCATGCCGACTGACAAGCCTGCCATGACCAATGCAAACGCAATCAGTTTCCATGATTGCAAGGGCTCGCCAAGCACCAAGGCTGACGCGCCCATGCCAAACACCGGCACCATCAACGCCATCGGCGCAACGACTGCTGCCGGGTGCCGGTTGAGCAGCCAGCCCCACGCAGCATAGCCGAACATGGTGTTACCCACCGATTGCCACAGTACCGCCGCCCATGTGGCGCCGTCCGCGGCTTCGATGCCGGCGATCATGCGATCCGGCCCTTCGAGCACCAGCGCGAATAGCAAAAGCGGTGGCACAGCAAAAATGCTCGACCAGACGACATAGGATAGCATGTTCTGCGGCGCGGCGTGCCGAGCGACCATGTTGCCGCTCGACCAACTAAAGGCTGCAAGCAGCACCAAACCAAGGCCCAGCGGCGTGGCACTGCCATCGGTGTGAAAGGCAATGACGGCAAGGCCGCTACTCGCAAGCAGAAGCGCGACCAGCTGGTAGAGGCCGACTTTCTCCCCCGATAAGCGCATCGAGAGAAAAATCGTGAAAAACACCTGTGTTTGCACGACCAGCGAAGCAAGCCCGGGGGTGATGTCTGCCCGCATCGCCGTGAACAATATGCCGAACTGCCCTGCCCCAATCAGCACCCCATAAGCAGCAAGGCTACCCCAACCAACCTTTGGTCGGGGAAGAAAAAAAGCGAGCGGGAAGAAAGCGAGGGTGAAGCGGAGCAAAGCCAATGTCAGTGGCGGCAGATGTTCAAGCGCAAATTTGATAACAACAAAATTCGTTCCCCATACCGCCATAATCGCAATTGCGAGCAGCAGATGGGCGGGCGGAAGCCCGTGGCGCGTTGGCATTAACTCGACCCTGGCCGCGCTCAGGCGGCCTTGCCGTGCAGCGTATCCATGCTGACGCTGGTTCCGGCATCGATCTCGGCGGCCTTCGCCTCGACCAGCTTGACGATATGACCAATCATGTCGGCATCTTCGACATGATGATCGGTCACGCCCGAAAGATAGACCATATGCTTGCCATTACCGCCGCCGGTGATGCCGATATCGGTCTCGCGCGCTTCGCCGGGGCCGTTGACAACACAGCCGAGAACCGAGAGCGACATGGGTGTTTTGATGTGCTGCAGCGCATCTTCGAGTTTCTGCACGGTGCGGATCACGTCAAAACCCTGCCGCGCGCATGATGGGCAAGATACCACGCGGACGCCGCGGGTACGCAGGCCCAGCGTCTTCAATATTTCATAGCCAACGCGCACTTCCTCTTCAGGTTCTGCCGAGAGTGAAACGCGAATGGTATCGCCAATGCCTGCCCAGAGGAGGTTGCCGATACCGAGCGCGGATTTCACCGTGCCGCCAATCAGGCCACCCGCCTCGGTAATGCCCAGGTGGAGTGGGCAATCGACTGCCTCGGCAAGGCCCATATAGGCGGCAACTGCAAGGAACACGTCGGACGCCTTCACTGCGACCTTATATTCGTGGAAATCACGGTCCTGCAGCAGCTTGATATGATCAAGCGCGCTTTCGATCAGCGCCTCCGGGCAAGGCTCGCCATATTTTTCGAGCAGGTCTTTTTCGAGGGAGCCGGCATTCACGCCGATGCGGATCGCGCAGCCATTGGCCTTGGCCGCATTGACCACTTCGTTCACCCGCTCTGCGCTACCGATATTGCCTGGGTTGATGCGCAAGCAAGCTGCGCCCGCATCTGCTGCCTCAAGCGCGCGCTTATAATGGAAGTGGATATCAGCAACCACCGGCACGCGCGCCGCGCGCACAATCTGTTTCAGCGCCGCGGTCGATTCAACATCGGGGCAGGAAACGCGGATGATATCGACCCCTGCATCCTCGCAACGGCGGATCTGGTCAATCGTAGCCTTGGCGTCAGAGGTGAGCGTGTTGGTCATGGTCTGCACCGAAATCGGGGCATTGCCGCCGACGGGCACATTACCGACCATGATCTGGCGGGATTGGCGACGCGCGATATCGCGCCAAGGGCGTATAGAAGACATGGGCAGCGATATAGGCGAGGATCAGCCCTGCGGCAACGGCGGTTGCGCATCAGGTAGAAGCGCTTTGGGATCGCCGGTAATTCCCGCGCGCGGGGAGGATGGTCAATATCCCCATTGCACCAATTGAAAGCCGCGCTAGCGTAGCAAGCATGAGTTGGGAAACAGAGATTGCGCAGCTGCGCGCGCGCGAGGCGTTGGCCGAAAAAATGGGCGGCGAGGAGAAGCTCGCGAGGCAGCATGGGCAGGGCAAGCTTGATGCGCGCGAGCGGCTGAAGCGATTGCTCGATCCCGGCAGTTTCCGTGAAATTGGCAAGATTGCCGGCAAGGGCAGCTATGACGCGGCGGGCGAGCTTGCCGATTTCAGCCCGTCCAACTTCATTTTCGGGCGCGGCAATGTGAACGGCCGTCCCGTCGTAGCCAGCGCCGATGATTTCACCGTGCGCGGTGGTGCGGCCGACGCAGCGCTGCACCGCAAATTCATCCAGTGCGAGAAAATGGCACATAGCATGGGCCTGCCGCTGATCCGGATGATCGACGGGACGGGCGGCGGCGGATCGGTAAAGACGCTGGAGGATACTGGCTACACCTATGTGCCGGTCACACCGAGTTGGGACGATATTATCAAGAATCTTGAAACGGTTCCCGTCGTCGCGCTCGCGCTTGGCCCCACGGCGGGCATGGGTGCAGCGCGCACCGTAGCGAGCCATTATTCGATCATGGTGAAGGGTCTGTCCCAGATCTTTGCCGCCGGCCCGGTAGTGGCGGCACAGATTGGCGAGGAATTGTCGAAGGAGCAATTGGGCGGAAGCGAGATTCATGCCCGCAACGGGGTGGTCGATGAAGAAGTGGCGAACGAGGATGAGGCCTTTGCCTATGCCCGTGCCTTCCTGTCTTACCTGCCATCACAGGTCGGACAACATGCGGCACGCACCGTGCCGCATGATCCGGTTGATCGACGCGATGAAAAGCTGCTCTCCATTGTACCGCGTGAGGACAAGCAGGTCTATTCGATGCGGGCCGTCATGGCGTCGGTCTTTGACAGCGGCAGCGTCTTTGAAATGGGCCGCCGCTGGGGGCGGGCAGCAATCACCGCCTTTGCGCGGCTTGATGGTTGGCCGGTTGCAGTGCTGGCCAGCGATCCGACCTATCTGGGCGGATCATGGGAAGCCTTGACGTCGCAGAAAGTGAAACGCTTTGTCGAACTGGCTGGCCAGTTCCAGATGCCTGTCGTGCATCTGGTTGATAATCCCGGTTTCATGATCGGGCTGGAGGCTGAACGCAGCGGTACCATCCGCTATGGCGTCGAGGCGATGAACGCAGTGTATAAGGCGACAGTTCCCTGGGCGAGCGTGATCGTGCGCCGCGCCTATGGCATTGCCGGCAGTGCGATGTCGAACGGCGAACGGTTCCAATATCGCTTTGCCTGGCCGAGCGGCGACTGGGGATCGCTTCCCATCGCAGGTGGGCTGGAGGCAGCATATAAGTCAGAAATCGCAGCAGCGGATAATCCGGCAGCGAAACTGGAAGAAATCAAGGCGCGGCTGAATGCGGTGACTTCGCCTTTCCGGACAGCGGAAAAGTTCAATGTCGAGGATATCATCGATCCGCGCGATACCCGGCCGCTTCTGTGCGAATTTGCAGGGCTGGCCTGGGCGAAGCTGGGCGCTTGACCGCCCTAATCGCCTGACCCCCGACCACCCCTGCGCCATTTCCAGCCACCCTCGGTTCGTGCGGCATATATTGGCATTGGCGCCAGCGCGATGATCAATATCACCGGCAGCATCACAAGCGGCCTGTCCGCAAGCAGAAGCGATAGGCCAACAATCATGGCCATGTGAGAAAGCAGCAACACCCAGCCCTGCCATTTGAAGGGCAGGCCCGCGCCATAGCCAAAACGCTTTGCCCGAAACCATGGGCCTTTATCGCGTAAATGATGCAACATGCGGATCTCCTTCAGCCAAGCCTATTCATAGCCTGACGCTTCTTTGAGCGCCGGTCGTCCCCGTTTCGGTTTATCACTGACCACGACCTTCACCCCACGCCGTTCCAATGCCTCGCGCAGCAGAACTTCGATCTGTGCATTGGCACTGCGGAAATCGGCTGCTGCGGCCCGCTCGATCGCGGCATGAAGCGCGGGATCGAGACGGAGCGGAAAGGCTTTTTTCGCTATCGGCTTTGGAGAGACAGGCATTGCGTTCTGTTATTGATAAAGCGAACCGGCATTCACGACAGGCTGGGTATCCCGTTCGCCGCACAGGACGACCATCAGGTTCGATACCATAGCTGCCTTGCGCTCGTCGTCAAGATTAACGACGCCTTTGTCGCTCAATTGCTTTAGCGCCATTTCGACCATAGAGACGGCACCCTCGACCAGTTTCTTGCGCGCAGCGATCACCGCCTCGGCCTGCTGGCGGCGCAGCATCGCCCCGGCAATTTCCTGCGCATAGGCAAGATGCGTAAAGCCGCTTTCGTCAACGGTGATCCCCGCGACCGCAAGCCTTTCCATCAATACGGTGCGCAACTCGGCACCGACTTCATCATGGTTGCCACGAAGCGTGACTTCCTTATGCTCAATATCGTCATAGGGATAACGCGAACCGATGGTGCGCACCGCTGCCTCAATCTGCGCCAAGACAAAGGCCTTATAGTCATCAACATCAAACAATGCCTGCGCGGTATCGGTAACCCGCCACACCACTTGTGCCGCAATCTCGATTGGATTGCCGCGCAAGTCGTTGACCTTAATCTTTTCCGAAATCAGGTTGTTTGCACGCAGGCTGACCTTCGCCTTGATCATCCACGGCCAAACCCAACGCAGCCCTTCATTGCGATCGGTGCCCTTATAGGCGCCAAACAGGGTTAGCGCGACGCCCTGATTGGGTTGGATCATGTAGAAACCGGCGGAGATAAACAGGAAAACAGCAATGCTGGCAGCCATGCCGATGAAATCCGCATTTGGGTCATCCGCAATGATCGGCCCCATAGCCCAGACAAACCAGCCAATGCTGATCAGCATAAGCAACAACATCAAATAGCCATTAAAACTCCGCGCCGCATTCTCGTGGCTCGCATTTAATGCAACCGAATCAGACATGATCGCCTCCAAATAATTATGATATCATATTTATATCGTTTTTGGCGTCGGGCAAGACGAATCAGAGCAATGCATGATTGGCAAAGAAAAAGGGCGGGAAACCCGCCCTTTCCTTATTCAGCCGGAACCGGAAAGCCCCGCTTTTTCATGATGTACTTCACATCCGGATCACGGCCGCGGAAGGCACGATAGGCCTCGATCCGATCGCTTTCATTGCCGGTCGACAACAGCATCGAACGGAAGCGCTCTGCGGTCTCCTTGTCCCAGACATCACCCTTTTCGGTAAAGGCAGCCCAAGTATCGGCATCCATCGTTTCGGACCAGAGATAGCTGTAATAGCCGGCCGAATAGCCATCATCGGCGAACAGATGGTTGAACTGCGGCAAGCGGTGCCGCATCACCATTTCCTTGGGCATGCCAATCTCGCCCAATGCCGTCTTTTCAAAGGCGCGTGGATCGGTCACTGGATCGGTCCGGTTGTGGAGCATCATGTCGAGGATTGCGCTCGACAGATATTCAACCGTCGCAAAGCCTTGATTGAACGTATCACTGGCGCGGATCTTGTCGACCAGCGCCTGCGGGATCGGCTCCCCCGTCTGGTAATGTTTGGCATAAGTGTTGAGAATATAAGGCGTCAGCAACCAATTCTCATTCACCTGGCTGGGATATTCCACAAAATCGCGGGGGGTATTGCCAAGGCCGGGCCAGGTAATGTCATAATTGAGATAATGAATCGCGTGGCCAAATTCGTGAAACAGCGTTGATGCATCGTCGATGCTGATCAGCGTCGGTGTTCCGCCAGCGCCCTTCACAAAGTTATTATTGTTCGACGCAAGCGTGATGTCGCCATGTCCCGAAAGCTTGTTCTGGCTGCGATAGGTGGTCATCCACGCACCGGAACGTTTGCCCGCGCGGGCGAAGTTATCAAGGTAGAATAGGCCGATCACCTTGCCGTCACGCTTGACCTCGAACGTACGGACGTCCTTTTCAAACACCGGAACGGTGCCGGTGTTTTCAGTGAAGCTCATACCGTAAAGCCGACCGGCCGCATCGAACATGGCGGCAACCATCTGATCGAGCTGGAAATAGGGTTTGATCTCATTCTGATCGAGATCATATTTCGCCTTGCGGACCTTTTCCGCATAATAGCGATAGTCCCAAGGCTCGATCGTGATCGCGGCATTTTCCTTGTCGGCGACGGACTGCATGTCGGCCACCTCTTCCTTGACGCGCGCAACGGCTGCCGGCCAGACCTTCATCATCAGATCCATCGCACGATCGGGTTCTTTCGCCATCGTATCTGCCATACGGAAATGCGCGTGCGTCTTGAAACCGAGCAGCTCGGCGCGCTGTTGGCGGATTTTCAAGATCTCGGCGATTGTCGCATTAGTATCATTCGCATCGCCATTGTCGCCGCGCATAACGAAGGCGCGCCAGATTTTCTCACGCAGGTCACGGCGGGGCGAGTTTTCAAGGAAGGGCTGGATCGCCGAACGCGTGTTCGCCACTGCCCAGCCCTGCTTGCCTTTCGCTTCCGCCGCAGCCTTAAGAGAGGCAACAAAACTGTCGGGTAGACCGGCAACATCTGACGGGTCGGTCAGCAGGATATAACTTTCCTCGTCGGCCAGCACCTTATTCTGGAACTGCGAAAATTTCTTCGCCAGATCGGTTTCATAGCCGATCAGCTTTGCCTTTTGCTGGGCATCGAGCCTTGCGCCGTTGCGCACCAACCCTTCATAGGTACGTTCGAGCAAGCGCATCTGGGCCTTGTCCAGCCCGAGGCTGTCACGCTGCTGATACAGATATTGCACGCGCTGGAACCAGCGGGCGTCGAGGTTCAGTTCGTTGAAAAAAGCGCTGAGTTTCGGTTCCCAGTCGGCCTGGATCTTACGGATTTCAGGGTTGGAAAGGTTGGATGAATGAACCCCCCAAAGCGCAAACAGACGTTCCATATGCGCGCTCGAAAGCTCGCTCGCTTTGATTGTATTGTCGAAGGTAATCGGCGCCGGATTGGTAAGGATAGCTTCGAATTCCGCCTTGGTGCGCTTCATTGCGACATTGAAGGTAGCCGGAAAGTCCGACGGCTTCACCTTATCCCAAGGCGGCACGCCATCATAAGGGCCGGTCCAGGGATCAAGCATCACAGAGCCGGCATCGGCAGCTGGCGCTGCAGCCGTACGTGCCTCAACAGCGACCGGCATGGCTGCCCCCGTCAGTAATGCAATTGCCAATGGCCATGTCTTCATTCCTTTGCGCACAGTTTCTCTCCTGAAACAGGTACCGCAGCAGCCGGGGTACGGCCGTTGCCACCAATGTTCGATACTTAGCGCGGTGGCATGCAACTCGCAAAGCGGCAAATTGCGCTGGACAACCGGCTCCATAATGGAGAGATGTGGTGGCGGGTGGTGGTCCACAAGAGTCATTATGGCTCTGACAATATTTTGAGGGCCCACCTTTTCATGTCCGATCATTTCAACGCCCGGCCACGCATGTCTGCTGCCGTTATCGCAACACCTGCGGCGCGCCTGCAGGAGCTGGAAACACTAGCGCGAGAATGCGGCTGCCTGCTGCGCCAGTTTGGCGAGGAATGTGATTTCCTTTTGATCGCCCGATCATCCGAAACGGAGCCGGATGTGCATGTATGGAGCGATATTGCCAATTATCTGGACATTTATGACACCGAGGCACTGGTATGGTCCGATCTTGACGCAATTGATGCTGCTTATGCTGCATTGCCGGCGGGCAGATGCCATTTCTTTATCGACACGGCAGACTGGCAAGCGGTGGCAATCTTGAGCGGGATCGGGCGGCGTCTGCAACGATATAAGGTGCATGAAGGTGGCCAACAGGATGAAACTGTGGCGCTGCACTGGATCAGCAGCGAGCTTGCCGATTTTGCCCGCACTCTGGCGCGTATCGCCGAACAGGAGGAGGCAGGATCAAGCAGCGTGCGCGACAAGCCGGTCGGCTTTCGGTCAGCGCCACAAGGCTTGCTCGACAATATGGTCAAGGCCAAGGCGCGACCACGTAACATCCGAGCGATGATCAAGCTGCGCCGGATGCGTGACCGCTTTTTTGATCCCGCACTTTTCGCCGATCCAGGCTGGGACATATTGCTCGATCTTTATGCAGCGCAGGATAAGGGCAAGGCGGTATCAGTTTCCAGCCTGTGCATCGCCGCCGCAGTGCCACCGACAACCGCGCTACGCTGGATCACCAACATGACAGAGGCCGGATTGCTGATTCGCGTCCAGGATCCGGGCGATGCGCGCAGGGTGTTTATCGAACTGTCACCCGATACGCGCCAGCAACTGGAAACTTATTTCGAAGCCGCATCTGCGATGAGCGGAGTGGCGATTTGACTTGCACGCAGGCACGGGCTTTGGCAAAGCGCCTGCCGGAACCTGAAGGGCGCTTAGCTCAGTTGGTAGAGCATCTCGTTTACACCGAGAGGGTCAGCGGTTCGAGCCCGTTAGCGCCCACCAGGTTTCCCGATCGCCGTTCATATGACGGTAAGGTTCAAAGAGGCAGATTATGGGCATGGCAAACAGGGCCCGAATTGCAAATGGGATATTGGCAACTGCGCTGATCGCGGGCTTTTCCGCGCCCGCCGCTGCCACACGCGGACCCACACAAACCGCCTCTGCTGAACCCTTCACCCTCGTCAAGGAAAAGGGCGACAAGGAAAGCACGGCTGACGCGAAGCTTCCGACGGGTTGCCGACCTATTGCAAAAAATCTGGGCGACGCCCGACCCACGCGCAACACCAACTGTCTGAAACCGCGTCCGATTCTGATGTAGTGTCCAGCCTAGGGGGCGGGATCAAACCGCTTCGTCGAGCAGTTTCTTCACCTCTGCATCATCCCATTCGACACCGCCAATAATCCGCCACACTTCGCGACCCTTGCTGTCGTAGAGGATCGTCAGCGGGAGCACCACCGCACCGCCCACCGCACCTGAAAGCCGGTTATCGGGATCGGTATAGGGCTCCAGATTGGCAACGCCCGTCGCATCGAAAAAGCTTTGAACAGGCTTCAGTCCCTGCAGATCCTGCGAAACGGCGATAACCGACATCTTGCCCTCTTCAAGTTTGGCAAGCGCATCCAGCGTCGGCATTTCTGCTTTACAAGGCGCACACCACGTCGCCCAGATATTCACCAGAAGCGGCTTACCGACAAAATCGGAAAGCGAAACCTCTCCCGCCTCTGCATCGGCGAAGATCACGTCGGGTGCCGGCCGCCCCACAAATTCATAGCTGAGTTCAGCCTTCAGCCCGCTCTCACTGACCAGCCCGAACCCTTGTTTTGCGGCCTTTCCAGTGGCAGCGGGTTCCGCTTGCTCCTTCGGCGCGCTTTGCCTATCGCAAGCGCCAAGAAACAGCGGCAAAGCAATCAGAAGGGATCGGAAGATTACCCGCGACACAACAAACTCCAGTAGCATTTGGGGCGGACGGTTCGGTGCCGGCCCGGCAGATGTCATGCGCGAGATAAACGCGTCTATCCCGGTCGACAAGCGACTTTGGCAGCAGGATATTGCGGGCAGCATCGCCCATGCCGCAATGCTTGGCGCACAAGGCATCATCACCGCCGAGGATTCGGCCGCAATCATCGCCGGCCTCAAAACGATCCAGCAGGAATATGCAGCGCAGGGCGTTCCCGAGCATATCGAGCTTGAAGACATCCATATGCAGGTCGAAACCCGTTTGCGCGAACTGATCGGCGATGCCGCCGGGCGCCTGCACACCGCACGTTCGCGCAATGATCAGGTTGCAACCGATTTCCGCCTTTGGGTACGGGAAGCCTGTCGCGAGATGGACCGCGCGCTCAAGGCGCTGCAAGTCGCCCTTGTCGATCGCGCAGACCAGAATGCCGACAGCATCATGCCCGGCTTTACCCATTTGCAGGTAGCCCAGCCGGTGACACTCGGCCACCACCTGATGGCCTATTATGAAATGGCCAAGCGTGATCGCAGCCGCTTTGCCGATTGTGCGCGCAGGCTGAACCGCTCGCCGCTCGGATCAGCAGCGCTGGCAGGCACGTCCTTCCCGATCGATCGCGAAGCCACTGCTTCTGCCCTTGGTTTTGACGGGCCGACCGCGAACAGCATGGATGGCGTATCCGACCGCGATTTCGCAATCGAATATCTGGCCTGCGCAGCGCAAGCAGCGATTCATCTTTCGCGCCTGGCAGAGGAAATCATCCTTTGGGCGTCGCAACCCTTTGGGTTTATCAAGCTGCCTGACCAATGGTCGACCGGCAGTTCGATCATGCCGCAAAAGCGCAACCCCGATGCCGCTGAACTGGTTCGCGGGCATTGCGGGCGGATCATCGGTGCCTTTACCGGTCTGATGATCACGATGAAGGGTTTGCCGCTGACCTATTCAAAGGACATGCAGGACGACAAGGCACCTTTGTTCGAGGCGCATGATCTGCTCGACCTCAGCCTTGCAGCGATGACCGGCATGATCGGAGATGTCGTTTTCAACACTGACCGAATGCGCACTGTTGCCTCCACCGGATTTTCGACCGCAACCGATCTGGCGGACTGGCTGGTGCGCGAACATGGCGTTCCTTTCCGTGAAGCACACCACATAACCGGTGCAGCAGTGAAATTGTGCGAGGCGCGAGGCGGCGAACTGGAATTGCTGACAGCGGCCGATCTTGGCGGCATTGATCCCCGTCTGGCCAATGCCCAGCTGCCCGATCTTTCGGTCGCAGGGTCCGTAAACAGCCGAACCAGCGCTGGCGGCACTGCCCCGCTTCGGGTAAAGGAAGCGATCGCGGCCGCGCGGAAGGAATTGGGATCATGACTCGGACGAACAAGTTGCTGATTGCCTGCTGTGCCATGGCTGCACTTGGCGGGTGCGGCAAGGTTGGCGAGTTGCAGCCAAAGGCAGGTCAGGCAATGCCAGACAAGGCCTATGGCCAAAGTGAACCCGCCACCGCCGACACATTGACCACCCCTTCGGTTCAAGCGCGGCCTGGCCGCAGCGATGAATTGATGCGCAGGTCAGAACGCCGCCGTGATGATCCGTTTGATCTGCCACCGGGTGCGGACAACACAAAAGACGAAACACCGCCTGCAAATTCAGAACCTAAAGACAAGACACCGGACTGACGCTTCTTCCATGGATTATTTTCAGATTATTGATGGCGTGATGCACGTCGAAGACATGCCGCTGACCCGCATTGCGGAGGACGTAGGATCGCCAGTCTATGTATATTCGCAGGCAACGCTCATCCGCCATGCCCAGGTTTTTCGGGAAGCACTGACCAAGGCAGGCATCACCAATCCCCATATCGCCTTTGCAATCAAGGCTAATCCCAACCTTGCCGTACTGAAAGTATTGGCAGGCGAGGGCTATGGCGCCGACGTTGTGTCAGGCGGCGAAATGCGTCGGGCCCTGGCCGCCGGAATTCCGGCCAAGGACATCGTCTTTTCGGGCGTGGGCAAGGATGATGCGGAAATGGCCGCCGCGCTGAAGGCCGGCATTGGCCAATTCAACATCGAGTCCGAAGAGGAAGGCCGCGATCTTGCTGCCCTTGCCGAAACATTGGGCCTGCGCGCAGATGCGGTGCTGCGCGTCAACCCTGACGTCGATGCCCAGACCAACGCCAAGATTTCGACGGGCAAGGCGGAGAACAAGTTCGGCATCGGACTGCACCAGACGCCTGCCATCTATGGTCTCCTTGCAGCCCTGCCAGGATTGAACATGCGCGGCGTGGCACTTCATATTGGGAGCCAGCTGCTCAACTTGGAACCGCTGGAAACCGCGTTCGGCAAGATCGGAAAGTTGATTACCGACCTGCGCAATGCCGGCCATAGCATCAGCCATGTCGACCTCGGCGGCGGTCTAGGCGTGCGCTACAAGGAAGGCGACGTTCCGCCGCATCCGGATGAATATGGAGCAATGGTTGCCCGTGCGACCAAGGATTGGGGCGTACAACTGATGTTCGAACCGGGCCGTGTGATCTGCGGTAATGCCGGTGTGCTGGTGACCAAGGTGATCCGCGTAAAACCGGGTTCAGGGAACACACCCTTTGTCATCGTCGATGCGGCAATGAACGATCTTGCCCGCCCAGCGCTCTACGATGCTTGGCATGATTTCGAGGCGGTCTCGCCAACAGGCGACCGTTTCACCGCCAACATCGTTGGCCCTGTTTGCGAAACCGGTGATACTTTCGCGATGGGACGCGAGATCGACAAGGTAATCGCGGGTGATCTTGCAATCTTTCGCACTGCCGGTGCCTATGGCGCAACGATGGCGAGCACCTATAACAGCCGCGGGTTGGTCCCTGAAGTATTGGTGAGCGGTGATCGTTATGCAGTCGTCGCCGAGCGGATCGAGCCGGCAACGATCCTTGCCGCCGAACATGTGCCCGACTGGCTTGCCTGACCCCCGATGGACCAACTGCCGCTTTTCCTGAATGTCAGGGGCAAGCCCATTATCCTTGTAGGCGAAGGTGAAGCGGCCGATGCAAAACGGCGACTGATTGAACGTGCCGGCGGGCACTGCGTATGCGAAGAATCGCAAAATGCCCGCCTCGCCTTTGTTGCGATCGAGGATGAATTGCTGGCCAAAGCTGCCAGCACCCGTTTGAAAATGCGCGGCTTGCTGGTCAATGTCGTCGATCGGCCGAAACTGTGCGACTTTACCGTGCCTGCAATTGTCGACCGCGATCCCTTGCTCGTCGCAGTTGGAACCGGCGGTGCGTCAGCGGGGCTGGCAAAGATGGTGCGCCAGGCAATCGAACGGCTGTTGCCCGCACGTCTTGGCGAACTGGCCATGCGCCTGAAAAGTGCCCGCGATGCCATGCGACTGCGCTGGAACGAAGGTGCAGAGCGACGGCGACGCCTCGATGCAGCACTGGTACCGGGCGGCTTACTCGATCCGCTCGACGATGATTCGGCCGATAGGGTCGATAGCTGGCTGGCATCGGACACCGTGCTGCACCCTTCACGTGTGGTGACAATTGATCTGCACTCCTCCGATCCAGACGATCTGACACTTAAGACCGCAAGGCTTTTGGGGCAGGCTGATCATTTGTTCGTCGATGGCGAGATAGGCGAAGCACTGATCAACCGCGCGCGCGCCGATGCTGCACGCCATGAAGGCCCGCCCTCCGATCCACCGCCGCCGGGACTTGTCATCCATTTGCGGCTGCGCCACGATCCGCGACATGACTGATCTTTCGCCTGATAATCCTCTGCTTTTCTTTGGTTGCGGCAATATGGGCCGCGCGATGCTCGACGGTTGGCTGCGCAGCGACATCAACCCCGCTGCCTTCATCATCGTCGATCCGGCAGCGGCAGATTACCCCGCTGGCGTACAGCATTTCACCGATGCCGCTTTATATGCCGGACAGGTCAGCACAGCGGTGATCGCGGTGAAGCCGCAAATGTTCCCACAATTGGCACCGCGCCTTTCGGCCCTGTTGCACCCCGACGCCCGCGCGATTTCGGTGATGGCAGGTGTACGGCTCGATCAACTCGCCGATGCCCTCCCCGGACGGCAGATAATTCGGCTGATGCCCAATCTTGCGGCAGCACTTGGCAAATCGCCATTGGGTTTATGCGCAGCACAACAGGCAGCAGCAAGCCGGTTAGCCATAGAAGAGCTGGTATCGCCTTTGGGTACGCCAGTGTGGATTGAGGATGAGGCGCTGATGGACGCTGTCACTGCGCTCGCAGGGTCGGGGCCGGCCTTTGTCTATCGCTTTATCGAGGCACTTTCGCGCGCCGGCGAAGCGCTGGGTCTAGATCCCGACATTGCATCGAAGCTGGCAATGGCAATGGTCGATGGCGCGGTGGACCTTGCGGCTAACTCGGACCTCTCACCGCAGGAACTGGCGACACGCGTAACCAGCCCGGGCGGAACGACTGCAGCAGGACTGGCGGTTCTGGATGCAGACGAGGCACTGGCTATGTTGGTCGGCGATACCTTGCGCGCGGCGCGGGATCGCGGTGTGGAACTGGCCAAATCCTAACGAAAAAGGGCCGCAACTTTGCAGCGCGGCCCTCTTATCGTTCGGAAAATCTGCCAATCAGCGGTAAAAAACATGATTGTCGACGGCGCCCATGCGCTTCAGGCGCCAGCCCGGTGAGACATGGCGGGCGTGAAAGAACAGCGCACCTTCAACAGGGCTTTGCCAACTGGCGTCGCGCGCGATCTTGCTGATCGCGACGGCATTGCGCCAGTGGCGGCTGCCGATGTTGATCGATGGCATCCGTCCGCCACGAACAAATGAGAATTGGCTGGGCTGGTAAACCACGCCGCAGATCGTGCTTGGAAAACGGCCCGATTGGGTCCGCGCAATCACGACACGGGCGACAGCAAGCTGGCCCTCAAGCGATTCGCCCTTAGATTCAAAATAAACCGCCGATGCCAGGCACTGTTCTTCCGAGCCGAGATCTTCGGCTGCACCATGTGCCTCGACCAGGTCGGCAAGGCTGTCAGCATTGAGGATTTTTTCGCCTTCTTGCGGGGGTGCTTCGGCTTCAGCGTGAACTGAAGGCACGCCGGTTCCAGGCGTAAAGATAATTTCGCTATTTTTGGGAAGCGATGCCGAGACCGGTTCGATGCTGGCTGCATCGCGCACCGCAGTGTCAGCTGCGAGGACATTGGCATCGACGTGGATTGTTTCCGTCGTCAGAGCCTCGCTATTGTTGGCGCCATAGGCAAAGCCGGCGTCCGAATAAGCCGCTCCGCCGATAAGCATGAGCGACAACACCGCAGCAGGTGCGGCTTTAAATAGGATTTTCATTCATCTGGTTCGTTGTGCGGCTGTGGAGCCAAAGACGCGCTGTTGGTACTCGAATATTATTGCGTCTAATCTTCCACGTCCGACTTGCGTGTTTACCCTGTTCCACCCCAGAACGTATGGGCAACCTTCGCTATTCGTGAGCCGCCTCTGATTGCGCGGCGGCGTAAAGTCAACTTATCGCTGCCAGAATGTCGGTGAAGCGTTGTGCAAACGGGACGTCCAGTTCGATAATCCATATATCGGGGTCCCGGCTAGCAAGGCGCTGGCAATATTTGGAAATATATTCATCAGAATCAATAACTTGATGCACAATTTCGCGCCATTCCCGGGTAGCGGATGAACCGGGAACAGGTTCGAAAATTGTCGGATTCTCGCCCTTTTCGCGTCTTATGATCATCAGCGAACCCGCTTCTGGATCACCTTTGCGGATCACCATAGCAAAACCGCCATGCGCTTCCGCCTGGCGCCGTAATGCCGACACCAGCATGTGCGCCGCCAGCCGTGGTTCGATCATTTCGTAAACAGCCAGACTTCGTCAGGCCGCATTGCGTTCCTCAATGGGGGAAAGCAGCGCGAACAGCGCCGACGCGTCGCTCGCGCCGCGCAATTGGGCGCAACTGGCTTCGTCGCGGAACATCCGCGAGACCTCGGCCAATGCCTTCAAATGTGCTGCCCCGTCATTGATTGGCGAGAACAACGCAAAGGCGAGATCGACAGGTTCGTCATCGACGGCGCCATAATCGATCGCACGCGCAAGGCGGACAAAAACGCCTGTCGGCGCCTCGAGACCTTCGACCTTGCAATGCGGGATAGCGGTACCACCGCCAAAACCTGTCGGCCCAAGACGTTCACGCTCTAACAGGCCTTCATGCGCCGTCGAAGAATCGACACCGTAATTCTGCGCCGCGAGAGCCGCCAATTGATCCAATAGTCCATTTTTATCAGCACAATCGATGTCAGCGAGCACCGCGCCATCGACTAGCCGCGAAGAAATGCGAATCATTATTTCACCCCATTGCTTCAGCGACCCCCCGCTGAGGCAATTTCTAAGCTATTGATCCCTAATGTGAAACTTTATGAACTGGGTCGAATTCTAGGGTGTGGACTTCGGTTCAACCCAACCGATCGTGCCATCTTCGCGGCGGTAAACCATATTATGGCGGCCAGTTCCAGCATTTTTGAAAAGAAGTGCCGGAGTGTTTCGCAGATCCATTAACATCACGGCATCAGAAACCGATGCTTCCGGAATGTCGACGCGCATTTCGGCAACGATCACAGGCGCCTCTGGAGGGGGCGCTTCGGCTTCGATGTCCCCGGCATCAAACACCGTATAGGCGGCCTCTTCCATCGCGAGTGCATGCGCCGTCTGCGAATGGCGGTTTTGCAGCCGTCGCATATAGCGGCGCAGCTGCTTCTCAATCTTTTCAGCAGCACTATCAAAGGCAATACGCGCCTCGTTGGCCTCGCCCCGGCCCTTCAGGATCAGCCCTTGCATCACATGGGCAACAATATCGCAGGAAAACTTGTCGTGCGGTGCACGGCCGAATGTCGCTTGCGCGGAGATGGCCTTCGAAAAATATTTGTCGGCAATCGCCCCCAAGCGGGTTTCGACATGGGTTCGCAGTGCTTCGCCTGTTTCCAACTGGTGCCCCGAAACCCTTATTTCCATGGTTCTTCTCCTCATATGGGCACCGCGACAAACGGTGCGATCAATCAACTGTGCGCTTTCTCCCGACGATTCTGGTCGGTCCAGATTGCGTCCTTTAAACTGTCAACAAAGGCTCGATGGCGTTCAAGCTCCTCTGGCAATGGCTGAAACAGCCGTGGTTGCCGAAAAGGACGGTCGCTTCGCACCAGCGAAACCCGCATGGTCTCGACCACCATCTCGCTGCCCGCATCATCGGCAAGGCCAAGGCCGATCTGGCGGCCACCGGTCAGTTCGATGTAAAGCTGGGCCAAAAGTTCGGCATCAAGCAGCGCGCCATGCTTGGTCCGGTGGCTGCGGTCTATGCCGTAGCGGCTGCATAGGGCATCAAGCGAGAGCTTCGCGCCGGGGTGCTTGCTGCGAGCCAGGGCAATCGTATCGACCATGCGACCCATGTCGACAGGTGGGTGACCGCACCGGCCCAGTTCCATATTGAGGAAGCCGAAGTCGAAACTGGCATTGTGCGCGACCAGCGGGCTATCGCCGATGAATTCCAGCAGTTCCTGCGCCTTGCTCGCAAAAAGCGGTTTATCGGAGAGGAATTTGGTCGAAAGGCCATGCACAGCCTCTGCACCTGCCGGCATATCGCGTTCGGGATTATAATAGCAATGGAAGGTTGCACCGGTCATCACCCGGCCAACCATTTCGATGCACCCAATCTCAACCATCCTGTCGCCGGAGAGTGGGTCGAAACCCGTGGTTTCGGTATCGAAAATGATTTCTCGCATTCTAATAACTCATATCGGCTTATTCTTTTGAGTCCGCAAGGTCGTCGCGTAATTTTTTGATCAATGCACGCACCTGTTCGCGTGTTTCCGCAATCGAAACGCCGGTATCGATGACATAATCGGCGCGTTTGCGCTTTTCGGAATCGGGCATCTGCAGTGAGAGGATATGTTCGAATTTTTCGACCGTCATTCCTTCACGCGCCAAGGCGCGGCGGCGCTGCTGATCAGCCGGAGCAGAGACAACGACGACCTTGTCGACCCCTGCAGCACCACCTTTTTCAAAAAGCAGCGGAACATCGAACAGCACAATCGGTGCATCGCGGTGCTTCTCCAGAAATTGTGCGCGCATCGCGCCAACCGCAGGATGAATGATTGATTCCAACCGGGCCAGTTTTTCACGGTTGCCCAACACAATCGGGCCGAGTTTCTGCCGGTCGACACCGGCCAGCCCAGTCGTCCCGGGAAAAGCTGCCTCAATCTCGGAAACGAGCGCACCGGCCGGCCCCTGCAACAGGTGTACCGCAGCATCAGCATCAAAATGGGGGATAGCTTCGTCAACAAAGATCTGCGCCACGGTCGATTTACCCATGGCAATCGAACCCGTGAGACCAAGAACCAATGGTTTCCCCGTCATTTGAGTAACAAATCGCGCAATTCATCCTCACAATCATCAGGTGGGGCCTGACCAAAGAAGAGTTCAAACGCCACCGCTGCCTGGCCGATCAACATATCAAGGCCGTCAATGGTTGCGAGGCCACGCTGGCGCGCCGCGGCAAGCAAGGGAGTTTCAATGGGGGTGTAGACAATATCATAGACCAGCGCATCTTCAGGGAGTGGCGACAGATCCAGGTCGAGCGGCAATTGCCCCACCATTCCCAAAGGACTGGAATTCACCAGTAGGTCAGCAGGCGGCAAGGGCTTATCCATCTGGAGCACCTGTCCCTTCAACCCGAAATGGCTGAGCAGTGCCGCCGCTTTCAACGGACTGCGCGCCATGATCGTCACCGTTCCGATGTCAGCCTGCGCAAGCGCAAACAAAATCGCACGCGCCGCACCGCCCGCCCCTACAACAATGGCATTGCGATGCGCCCAATCATCCTCGCTGATCGGCGCAAAAAAGCCCGCAGCATCCGTATTGGTGCAGAGCAGATCGCCATCACCGGATCGGAAAACGGTATTGGCAGCACCTATCGACTCTCGCACCCCACCCGGATCGGTTACGAAATCGAGTGTTGCGACTTTGTGCGGTAGGGTGATGTTGCAACCACGCCATTGATCATCGCTGCGACGCGTGTGGAAATAATCCCCTAACGCTTCTGCGGTCACATGATGGGCGCGATATTCGGCTGCGATTCCCAGTTTTTTAAGCCAAAAGCCATGAATCAACGGGGATTTGCTATGTTTAATCGGATCGCCAATAACTTCGGCATATGGCGTCATGACAGCAATTCCTTTCGGTCGCGCAGGAAGGCAAGAAGGGGAAGAAGGGGAAGCCCGAGAATATCGAAATGGTCGCCTTCGATCCGGGTAAAGAGTTGCGCACCCTCTCCCTCGATCTGGTAACAACCGACGCAGTGGCGGATGCCATCCCAGTTCCGTTCAACATAGGAATCGATGAAAGCATCGCTCAGTTTTCGGACATTGAGGCGCACAATCCCGACATGGCGCCAAACCGGTACGCCGGCAGCGGCAACGACAGCCGCACTGAAAAGGCGGTGCGATTTTCCCGACATTTCGGCCAATTGCGATTTGGCCATATCCGGACTTTGCGGCTTGTCGAAAAGCGGGCCATCATCAAGCGCCAGCATTTGGTCAGCACCGATGACCAGTGCTGCGGGAAATTTGGTCGACATCTTGGTCGCCTTGGCTTCGGCAAGGGCATCCGCCATGTCACGCGGCGACAGACCGTCTGCGGACAACGCGTCTTTCAACGCCTCCTCATCAACCATTGGCGCCATGGCGTCAAAAACCAGCCCCGCATTTTTAAGCATCGAAACGCGCGTAGCGCTGGTCGATGCAAGAATCAGAGGTGTCGTCACGGAATTTGCTCCAAGATTCGGCCCTGTCGTTCGTTGAACAAATTGATGATTGCGGCTGCGCTTTCTTCGATCGACCGCCGTGTCACATCGATCACCGGCCAGCCATTGTCGGCAAATATGCGCCGGGCATAGGAAATTTCAGCCTTCACCTTGTCTTCATCGACATAATCGGTATCCGGCGCCTGATTCAGTGACAGCAGCCGGTTGCGGCGTACCTGCACCAATCTGTCCGCACTTGTGACGAGCCCGACCACCATCGGGCGTTTCAGCGTATAGAGCGCCCCAGGCGGGGGAGATTCCGGCACCAAAGGAATATTGGCGGTTTTATATCCGCGATTGGCGAGGTAAATACTGGTCGGGGTCTTTGACGTGCGCGAAACGCCGGCCAGAAGGATATCGGCCTGTTCCCAATCCTGATGATTCAGACCATCATCATGCGCGATAGTGAACTGGATCGCTTCAACCCGCGCAAAATAAGCGGCGTCAAGGGCGTGTTGCCGGCCAGGGCGGGCCTTGGCCTGCTGACCCAAGACAGCGGAGAGGGCATCGGTAACGGCGTCGAGCGCGGCAACAGTGGGCAATCCTAATGCCCGGCACCGGTCTTCCAGCTTCGTGCGCATCGTACCGCTGACTAGGGTGAACAATACAAGCCCGGGATTGGCCGCCACATCGACCAGGATGCGTTCAAGATGCGCTTCAGAGCGGACCATCGGCCAGAAATGCTTTACCGTTTCAACTTCATCGAACTGGGCCAGCGCCGCCTTGGCGATATTCTCCAGTGTTTCCCCGGTGGAGTCGGAAAGAAGGTGTAGATGGATACGGTTTTGCAAATCTCAGGTCCTTGCGGGACAGTCTTGTGGGGTAGCTGGGGATAAATCAAGGGATGAAACGGTGGGCAGCTTTTCTACCCAGATCGTACCAGTTTCATCCTTCGATTCGGGCACAGACAATCCACAAGCGAAACCATCATTCCACAGCCTGTGAATAACGGGGATGAATGTAATCGAATCGTGCCACTGCAAGCAACGGCCGGAGTCAATATGTTGGCAAAACAGGCATTCCCCCCTAAAGGCACGACTTACCCACAGACCATCATCTGTCATCATCCTTATATAAATATAGATATTATTGGATTCTCCATGGCGACCGAAACTCCACAGCGCAAATTGCTCGCGACGCTGCGCGGTCAAAAATTCGATACGCCGCCAATATGGTTGATGCGTCAAGCTGGGCGTTATCTGCCCGAATATCGTGAACTGCGCGCACAAAAAGGTGGGTTTCTAGAACTTGCCTATGATAGCGATGCGGCTACAGAGATTACACTGCAACCCATTCGCCGTTTCGGTTTTGACGGAGCGATCTTGTTTTCGGACATTTTGGTCGTGCCGCATGCCATGGGACAAGATTTGTGGTTTGAAACGGGCGAGGGACCGCGGCTTGCGCCCAAGCTGACCGATGCTGATTGGCGCGATTTCACGCCGATGCCGCAGCGGCTCGACCCGGTGATTGAAACCGTGCGTAAGGTTCGTGCGGCACTACCCGCGGAAACCACCTTTCTCGGCTTTGCAGGAAGCCCCTGGACAGTTGCAACCTATATGGTTGCAGGCCAGGGCAGCAAGGATCATGCAGAGGCAAGGGCGATGGCCTATGCCGATCCATCGCGTTTCGGTGCGTTGATCGATGCCATTGTAGGCGTGACGATCGATTATCTCTCGCGGCAGATTGCGGCTGGGGTTGATGCTGTCCAGTTGTTCGACAGTTGGGCGGGATCATTATCGCCGGCTCAGTTCGAACGATGGGTGATTGCGCCAAATGCTGCGATTATCGCCGGATTGAAGGCGCGCCATCCCGATACGCCGATCATCGGCTTTCCAAAAGGTGCGGGTGGCAAATTGCCGGCATATGCGCGGGAAACCGGCGCTGATGCGATCGGGCTTGATGAAACGGTCGATCCGATTTGGGCAAATGTGGCACTGCCACAGGGAATGCCTGTACAGGGCAATCTCGATCCATTGGCATTGGTTGCAGGCGGAGACGCGCTTGAAGCTGCAGTGAAGCAGATATTGACGGCATTCCCCGATCGACCCCATGTCTTCAACCTCGGTCATGGAATTGTGCCGCACGCGCCCATTGCGCATGTCGAAAAATTGCTTAGCTTGGTGCGTGAGGGATAAGTCTTTTCTCGGAAATCCCATAAATGGCGGAAACAATTGCAGTGCTCTATTTTTGGCTGAAATCGGCGCATCTGATCTTTGTGATATTCTGGATGGCCGGCCTGTTCATGCTGCCCCGCTTTTTCGTCTATCATCAGGAAAGTGCGGAAGGGTCTGAAGAGGCGGCACGTTGGGTCGAGCGTGAAAGGCGTCTTCTTAAGATCATCCTCAACCCGTCAATGGTAATTGTTTGGGTTCTTGGTTTGCTGCTCGCATGGCATATTTCGGCCTTTAGCGAAGGTTGGTTCCATGCTAAGTTACTCGCGGTCCTGGGCCTTTCGGCCTATCATGGCTGGATGGCCGGTTATGCCCGGAAACTTTCAACTGGCGAACGTCCCTTGGCGGGAAAGACGCTGCGGATTTTGAATGAGGTACCGGGTATTGCGGCTGCGCTTATTGTCATCCTTGTAGTCATCAAACCTTTCTGACCTTGTCGGGATCATGGCCGGTCAATCGTGCCATGTATTCGCAATTCAAGGTGATTGGGCGAAAGAGACCATGGCGGCTTATGTCCGCGCGGTTTGACAAAATTGCGAAACTACCCTACCCAGCGTTTCAAGCCCGTTCTGGGCGTGAGGCGCATTTCGATAACAACGCGCCACCAAACTTTTCCATAATGATCCGGCAGTTTTTGACGCCGGTAGTCTGTCCATTTGAGCGGAACATCGCACATGCATTTGAAAGAATTGAAGAACAAGAAGCCTGCTGAACTGGTTTCGATGGCCGAAGAATTGGAAATCGAAGGTGCTTCGACGCTGCGCAAGCAGGATTTGATGTTCGCTATTCTGAAAGAATTGGCCGAAGATGGCGAGCAGATCATGGGCGTCGGCACAATCGAAGTGCTGCCAGACAGTTTTGGTTTTCTTCGTAGTCCCGAGGCTAATTATCTCGCCGGTCCTGACGATATCTATGTCTCCCCCAACATGGTGCGTCAATTTGGCCTGCGGACGGGGGATACAGTCGAAGGTGAAATCCGCGCGCCGAAGGATGGCGAGCGCTATTTTGCACTGACCAAGGTTTTAAAGGTCAATTTTGATGATCCCGATGCTGTGCGTCACCGTGTCAATTTCGATAATCTCACCCCGCTCTATCCCGACCAGAAACTGACACTCGATGCCACCGACCCGACGATCAAGGACAAGTCGGCACGTGTAATCGACATCATATCGCCGCAGGGCAAGGGACAACGCGCATTGATTGTGGCGCCGCCACGTACCGGTAAGACCGTGTTGCTGCAGAATATCGCGAAAGCGATTACAGACAACCATCCAGAGGTTTTCCTGATTGTCTTGCTGATCGACGAGCGCCCCGAGGAAGTCACCGATATGCAACGCAGCGTGAAGGGAGAGGTCGTCTCCTCAACCTTTGACGAGCCTGCAACCCGCCACGTTCAGGTCGCCGAAATGGTGATCGAAAAGGCAAAGCGCCTTGTGGAGCACAAGCATGACGTTGTGATCCTGCTCGACTCGATCACCCGTCTTGGCCGCGCCTACAACACCGTCGTTCCGTCATCGGGCAAAGTGTTGACCGGCGGTGTCGACGCCAACGCGCTCCAGCGCCCCAAGCGTTTCTTCGGTGCTGCCCGTAATATCGAAGAAGGCGGTTCACTTTCCATCATTGCGACTGCGCTGATTGATACTGGCAGCCGTATGGACGAAGTGATCTTTGAAGAATTCAAGGGTACAGGCAATTCTGAAATCGTTCTCGACCGCAAGGTTGCGGATAAGCGCATTTTCCCTGCTTTGGACGTCGGTAAATCGGGTACGCGCAAGGAAGAGTTGCTGGTCGAGAAGGACAAGCTCACCAAGATGTGGGTGTTGCGCCGCATTCTCATGCAAATGGGTACAGTCGACGCGATGGAATTCCTCCTCGACAAGATGAAGGATTCCAAAACCAACGAGGATTTCTTCGACTCGATGAACCAGTAATTGGTTCCTATCGCGGCGGAGTATTGAGTAGGCGGCAAAGCCGATGCACCGACGATAATCTCGTTGGCGCGCGGAACAATTGCATCACGAACTTGCTTCCCCAGAACGATAATCCTATGCCCACGCTGTAAATTTCGGGGAAACAATAGTGCTTGATGTGATATTCGCGACGGCTGCGGCTGTGCCGTCCTTGGGTGGTCCCGCCGACATATGGGCTGCGATCGTCAAGGATTTTTCTAACATCACCAGCCCGTCGGCTTTCACCGCATTTTTGCAGGTGTTGATGATCGACATCGTGTTGGCCGGCGACAATGCCATCGTCGTGGGCGCATTGGCCGCAGGTCTGCCTGCGGACCAGCGGCGCAAGGTGATCATGATTGGCGTGCTCGCGGCTCTGGTGCTGCGCGTCGCTTTCGCCTTGATGGTAACATGGCTGCTTGGGTTGATCGGGCTGATTTTCGCAGGTGGCATTCTGCTGCTGTGGGTAGCCTGGAAAATGTACCGTGAAATCGGCGCGAGCCATTCCGATGATTCACCCGGTTCACCCGAAATCGAAGGCGATGAGAATTCGGGCATTAAGTCTGCCAAGAGCTTCTGGGGCGCTGCTTGGGCCGTCGCCCTCGCCGACGTGTCGATGAGCCTCGACAATGTTCTTGCGGTGGCAGGTGCGGCCAAGGACCATCCGGGCATCATGATCGTTGGTCTGGTCTTTGCTGTCGCGCTCATGGGTGTCGCTGCGAATATCATCGCCAAATATATCGAACGCTATCGCTGGATTGCCTGGTTCGGTCTTATCGTGATCGTCTATGTTGCGATTAAGATGATCTATGAAGGTTGGATCGACCCGAATCTGGGTGTCGGTCGCTATGTTTATGCGATGATCGGCGGATAGGGCCTGTCAAATGGCAGGCCCTTGGACCGACCAGCCGGTTTTGGAGGGCCGCCATATATTGCTGCGGCCCATGGTTCGCGGCGACGGACCTGCCATTGTTGACGCTGCTAGCGACGGTAAGTTGTGGGAATTATTCTACACCGTTGTACCCGGGCCGGAGTCGATAAACGCCTATCTGGATCGCGCCGAACGCGAGCAAGGCTGGGGCCGGATAATGCCTTTTTCTGTGATCGAAAAGGCCTCTGGTGATCTTGTTGGTGCCACGCGCTATATGCGGATGAATGCGCCGCATCGCCGTTTAGAAATCGGCACGACCTTTTATGCGAGCCGGGTTCAGCGTACGCCGATCAATAGTGAGGCAAAGCTGCTTCTGCTCACCCACGCTTTTGAATCGATGAATTGCGTTTGCGTGCAATTCCGTACTGACCATTTCAATTTCGCTTCGCAACGCGCGATCGAACGGCTGGGTGCCAAGCGCGACGGCTTGATCCGTAACCATCAGATTATTGACGGCCGCGTCCGTGACACAGTGCTTTATTCGATCCTCGCCAATGAATGGGAGGGCGTGAAGCGTAATCTGCAGATGAGGTTGTCGCGCGGCTGAAGCCTAGCCCAGATGCTCCGCGAAAAACGCAATCGTTCGCGAATCTGCGAGCTGCGCGCCAGATTCATCACGGCGGTTGCCCATTTCAGCGGCAAAGCCGTGATCCAGGCCCTGATAGTCGTGTAAGACGACTTTCGGGTGTGAATCCAGACCAGCATGGATCGCTGCCTGCGCTTCGGGGCCAACAAAATGATCGGCTGTTGGAATATGCAGCATCAGTGGATTGGCAATCGCATGGGATTCGTCGAGCATGGTGTCGATCATGACGCCATAATAGCCGACCGATGCGTCGATATCGGTGCGCGCCGCAGCCATATAGGCGAGGCGACCACCCAGGCAGTAACCGACGCAACCTACCTTTTGCACCGCAGGCGCACCGAGCTCTCCACGACGGATGGCGTGGATGGCTGCTTCGATATCTTTGACCCCGTCATTGGGTTCATATTGCCCGAAATAACCGAATGCTTCCTGCAACTGCGCCTCTACGTCGGGATCGAGCTCGACGCCCGGCGCAAAACGCCAGAAAATGTCGATGGCGACGGCAAGATAGCCCGCGCCTGCCCATTTGTCGCATTTCTGCCTTATGCCTTCATTTACACCGAAGATTTCAGGGATAACAATCATTGCGGCTTTGGCCTTGCCCGTCGGTTTCGCAACATAGGCGTTGAACAATGCGTCTTCATCAAATGCGCGGATCTTGATCATTTCACCCATGATTGTGCACTCCTGCTATCAAAAAATTGCCGACCGCGCTTATGGCACTATAGTGCCTTCCACAATCGGGTTATTTGGCTCCTAAGCCAGCAAATTGGGAAGAGGCGATATGAAATTCAACATCGAAGTCGATACGACCCCAGAGGAAGTTCGCCGCCTGGTGGGCTTGCCAGATCTTTCCGAAGTGCACGACGTCTATTTGGAAAAGATGAAGGCGGTTGCCGACAAGGGGCTGACTCCTGAAATGGTACACGGGATGATCCGCAACTGGGTACCAATGGGTGATCAGAGCATGGATTTCATCAAGGGACTGATGGGCGGACTTGCCGGCGGCGGTCTCGGCGCGAAAGACAAGAAATAACCGCATTTCATGGGGCTTGGCGAAACGATCTTTGCGCTGTCCAGTGGCGCGCCCCCTGCGGCCATAGCGATCATCCGGATCAGTGGTTCGGCAGCAGTTGCCGCCGCGGAATCGCTTATGGGAAAATTGCCGTCCCCGCGACAGGCGGGGTTGCGTCGTCTGATCGATCCGCTTGATGGCAGCCTGCTTGATGAGGCGCTGGTTCTGCTATTTCCCGGGCCCGATACGGCCACTGGCGAGGATCTGGTTGAACTGCATCTGCATGGCGGTCGAGCCGTAGTGCGCGGCGTTGAAACTGCTCTCGGCCGCATAGCTGGATTGCGGATGGCTGAGGCTGGGGAGTTTACCCGCCGCGCCTTTGCCAATGGCAGGATCGACCTTAACGAAGCCGAGGGTCTCGCTGATTTGCTGACGGCTGAAACCGAATGGCAACGTCGCGCCGCTGCGGCTATGGCAGGCGGCACATTTACCCGGCTGGTGGAACAATGGCGGGAGAGTTTGTTGCAGCTGTGCGCGCGGGTTGAAGCGCTGATCGACTTTTCCGATGAAGATGACGTTGGAGACGAAGATTATTTATTAATAACAAATAGTTGTGAACAATTACGTGGTGCCATAGGTGCGCATTTATCTGCGCCAGTTGCAGAAAAACTGCGCGATGGATTGCGGGTGGTGCTCGCCGGCCCACCCAATAGCGGCAAGTCAACACTGCTCAACGCACTGGTGGCGCGTGAAGCGGCCATCGTTTCAGACATTGCCGGCACCACGCGTGATGTGATCGAGGTGCCCGCTGCATTTGAAGGCATTCCTTTCATCTTTGCCGACACCGCCGGTCTGCGATCGGATAGCGGCGATGCCATTGAGGTGATCGGAATTGACCGCGCGAGAAGGATGATCGCTGAGGCCGACATCTTGCTGTGGCTCGGCGCCGAGGGTGAGGCGCCCGCGCATTCCCATTGTATCGAAATTGAAGGACGCATCGATGATCCTGCCCATGTGGTGAAATCCGCCACCGCTCGCAGATTGTCTGCCTTAACAGGCGAGGGAGTTGCGGCACTGATTGGGGATATTGTTGCGCTGGGTCGGTCGCTATTGCCGCCGCCCGATATGTTTGCGCTCAATGAACGTCAACATCATGCCTTGCAGTCTGTTACGTTGTTTCTTGACCATGCCTCTGACGCAAGGGATTTACTGATTGTCGCTGAAGAACTGCGCCAGGCGCGGCTGGCATTTGATGTGTTGACGGGCCGGGCTGGGACCGAGGACATGCTCGACGCGTTGTTCGGTCGCTTTTGTATCGGCAAGTAAAGATGTTCCACGTGGAACAGATCGACAGCTTTTGACGCCTCACGCCGCTTAGGCTATGCGCACCGATAATGTCCTGCACTGCAAAGCCCGATTTTGATGTTCTTGTAGTTGGTGGCGGCCATGCCGGTGTTGAGGCAGCGGCTGTGGCTGCGCGCATGGGCGCGCGTGTCGCCTTGGTCAGTTTCGAACGTGATACAATCGGTGCCATGTCGTGCAATCCTGCGATTGGCGGCTTGGGCAAAGGCCATCTTGTTCGCGAAGTCGATGCATTTGACGGATTGATCGCCCGCGCGGCTGATGAGGCGGCGATCCATTATCGAATGCTCAATGCATCAAAGGGCGCAGCGGTCCAAGGACCCCGGATCCAAGCCGACCGGAAATTGTTCCGACAGTCGATCCATCGGCAGCTAGCGGGAACAGCTGATTTGGCGATCGTTGAGGGTGAGGTGGCAGCGTTGCGTTTTGCACCCGGCAGTGATCGCAGCATTGCTGGACTGGTCTTGTCTGATGGTTCCGAAATTTCGGCCTATGCGGTGATATTGTGCACGGGCACATTTCTGGGCGGAACATTATTTCGCGGAGAGGAGCGGCTTACTGGTGGCCGTATCGGCGAAGCCTCCGCCTTGAAGTTGGCTGAGCAGATTCGCGGCAGTCAGTTGCCCATGGCGCGATTGAAAACGGGGACGCCGCCGCGACTCGATGGTCGGACGATGGACTGGGCGCAACTGGAAGAACAGCCATCCGATGACGACGGCTGGACAATGTCTGCGATGACGGCACGGCGTATGGTTCCGCAATTATATTGTGCAATCACGCGAACGAATAATCAAACGCACGACATCATCCGCAGCGGCCTTGATCGATCACCGCTTTTCGGAGGTGCAATCCAAGGGCAGGGGCCGCGTTATTGCCCTTCGATCGAGGACAAGATTTTCCGCTTTGGCGATCGCGAAGGGCATCAGGTTTTCCTTGAGCCGGAGGGACTGCAATCGCACCTCATCTATCCCAACGGGATTTCGACATCACTGCCGACTGATGTACAGCTGGCAATGTTGCGGTCGATGGCTGGGCTGCAACAGGTCGAAATGGTCGTTCCGGGCTATGCAGTTGAATATGACCATATAGACCCGCGCGCCTTAGATCGTCGGCTCGCGGTCCGGGGATTTGAAGGCTTGTATTGCGCCGGCCAGATCAATGGCACGACTGGATATGAAGAGGCTGCGGCCCAAGGCTTGGTTGCAGGGATAGGCGCGGCTTGCCAGGTTCTGAATCGAGACTTTCCTGCGCTCGTTCGTTCCAACAGCTATATTGCGGTGATGGTCGATGATCTTGTGCTGCATGGTGTGACGGAGCCTTACCGCATGCTGACCGCGCGTGCTGAGTACCGCTTGCGGCTGCGGGCTGACAATGCGGGCACACGACTGACGCCGCTTGCTATTGCCGCCGGAGCTGCTGGGGAAGGTCGTCTGCGGGCCTTTACCGCGCGCGAGGAACGCAAAAGCCAGCTTCGTGAAGCTTTGCGCGAAGATGCGAGTGCGGATCAACTGATTGCAAATGGCATTCCGGTGAAGCGCGATTCAGGAAAAATGCCCTTGTTTGACTGGTTGCGCTTTCCCGACGTGGCGCTTTCGTCCCTATTGGATGTTTCACGTGAAACAGCTTGTCATGGGGATGATGCGATCATTGGTGAGTTGGAACAGGACGGTCGTTACGCACCCTATGTGGACCGGCAGGCGGCCGAATTGCGCGATCTTGCCGCCAATGAGCAGATGCGTATTCCGGACGAAATCGACTATGGTTCGATGGCTGGTCTTTCAAACGAGATGGTTGAACGGTTGACAGTGGCCAGACCCGAAACTTTGGCAGCGGCCAGTCGTATTCGTGGAATTACGCCGGCCGCACTTGCCGCGATCTTGGTGCACGCTCGCCGTGCGGCGCAGGCAAAGCAAGCGGCATGACGGAAGATGAAGCGCGTCTATGGTTGTCGGCCAATCTCGATGTTTCACGTGAAACAGAGGAAAAGCTGGGGGCGTTTGTCGCTTTCCTAATCGAAGAGGCCAAGCTGCAAAATTTGATATCTGCCGCGACTCTCAACCTTATCTGGGCGCGTCACATCGTCGACAGTGCCCAATTGCTGCGCTTTGCCGAAAAGACGGGAAGCTGGATTGACCTAGGATCAGGCGCGGGCTTTCCTGGCCTCGTCATTGCGTTGCTCAGCGATCATCGCGTTACTTTGGTCGAATCGCGGGCCCGTCGTATTGACTATCTTTCGCGGGCAGTGGATTTTCTCGGACTAAATGATCGGGTATGCGTTGCAGGTTCGTCGATCGAACGCGTAGAAACTGCCCCATTTTCGGTCATTTCGGCACGTGCCTTTGCCCCTTTGCCCCTGTTGCTTGACCTCGCCGTCCGATTTTCCACAGTAAAGACCTTATGGTTGTTACCAAAGGGCAAAAATGCCGGTAAGGAATTGCATGAGGCGCACGGACGATGGAATCTCGACTTCAACGTCGAAACCAGCATTACCGATAGCGAAGCGGGAATATTGGTTGGTCATGTTTTGGGTGAGCGCCCGAGGGCCAGCATGAAAGGACGGCGGAAACGATGATCCGGATCGCCATAGCGAACCAGAAGGGTGGCGTGGGAAAGACCACGACCGCAATCAACCTCGCTACCGCGCTTGCGGCTTGTGGTCGGCGCTGTCTGCTGATCGACCTCGACCCCCAGGGCAATGCGTCGACGGGGCTTGGCGTTAACGCATCGGACCGCAAATATAGCAGCTATGATCTGCTGATGGGCGATGCGACGCTGGCTGAGGCTGTTGTAAAAACCATGATTCCCGGGCTTGATCTGCTGCCTGCAACGGTGGATCTTTCGGGTACCGAAGTTGAACTGGTCGACCATGCCGACCGGGCGCACAAATTGCAAAAAGCATTGGCGGAGGATGAGGCGCGCTGGGATGTCTGTCTGATTGATTGTCCGCCTTCACTCGGCATGTTGACGATTAATGCGCTGGTTGCGGCCGATTCGATCCTTGTTCCGCTGCAGTGTGAATTTTTCGCATTGGAAGGGCTCAGCCAACTGTTGCAAACGGTCGAGCGCATCCAGAATCGCTTCAATTCCTCGCTTTCGATCCTTGGCATTGCGTTGACCATGTTCGACCGTCGCAACCGCCTGACTGATCAGGTTGCTGAAGATGTTCGAAACTGCCTCGGCGGATTGGTGTTTGACACGGTAATACCGCGCAATGTCCGTCTGTCAGAGGCGCCCAGTCACGGTTTGCCGGCGCTGATCTATGATCATCGCTGTTCGGGATCGGAAGCCTATATGGGTTTGGCGCGAGAGCTGATCGGCCGCCTACCCGCCTCGAAGGAATTGGCTGCGTGAGCGACACTGAAAAGCCATTGCGCAAGAAGATGGGTCTTGGGCGCGGACTTGATGCCCTTTTGGGCGAGGTCTCACTCGATCGAACGGCCGATCGTGTTGCGGGCGGTGGCTCAACAGAGAGGCCCGTTGGTACGCCTCCGACCAATACAGAAGGCGTAAGCACTATTGCGATTGCCGATATCCACCCGAATCCGGCACAGCCGCGCCGCCATTTCAGCGAGGAATCGCTTCAGGAACTGGCGGCGAGCCTGAAACGGCACGGTTTGATCCAGCCGATTCTCGTTCGTCCACATGGTGCGGGATACCAGATTGTTGCCGGCGAACGGCGTTGGCGTGCGGCGCAGCGAGCGCAACTGCACAATGTCAAAGCGATCGTGCGGGAGCTTTCGGACGAAGAGACGCTCGAAATTGCGCTCATCGAAAACATTCAGCGCCAGGATCTGAACCCTATTGAAGAAGCAGAGGCCTATCGCAAACTCTGCCAGGATTTCGGTCATAGCCAGAGCGAGCTAGCCGCGATCGTCGAGAAATCGCGTAGCCATGTGGCAAATATGATGCGCCTTCTCGACCTGCCGGTGCTTGTCCGCGAACTGGTGGTTGAGGGCAAAATCAGCATGGGTCATGCGCGTGCGCTTCTCGGGTCGGATGATAGCGCCCGTCTGGCGGCGATTGTCTTGAAGCAGGGACTTTCGGTCCGGCAGACCGAGGCCCTCGTGCGCAAGTCCCGCGTTGAAGAAGGCAAGGTAGCCAAGCCGCGAATCGATGCGGGCGGCGGCGATGCCGATATTCGCGCCGTGGAGCAGCATTTGGGCGACCTTCTCGGTCTTAAGGTACGAATCGTCCATGATGGTTCGGGTGGAGCTGGTGCGGTGACTTTTGAATATCGCAGCCTTGATCAGCTCGACATGCTGTGCCAGCGGCTCACAGGCGAGCAATTCTGATCTAAATGGCTGTAAATCTGGCGCTAGATTCACAGCGTTAACCAACCAAGATACTGTTTCTAAATCAAAATCTGAAAAATTCCTATTTTGGCGTTAACCATAAGCCGAAGCGTGCTTTTATGGTTTGCCTGCCAAAAGCGATGATGAATGCAGTGGGGCATTCCGAATTTTCGTTCGTCGCAAAAGGACCAGATGATGATCAAAAAGATGAAGCTCGCAGTTGCGGGCGCAGTACTTGCCGCAAGCATGGCATCCAACGCCGCTTATGCCGCCACCGAACAGGCCGATGCCACCGTGCAGGTGCTTGCAGCCGTGCAGCTGTCGGCTGTCAGTGACCTCAACTTTGGCATTGTTGCCGCTTCGGCTGCAGGCGGCACCGTTACGCTGGCACCGACCGCTACGGCAGTTCCCGTTGGTTCGGGCGTCATTCCGATCGGCGGTGGTTCGTCCGCCAGCTTTCAGGTAACCCAGGCCACTAACGGAGAGACGATCGCGCTGAGCGTCGGCAATCCGTCGCCCTTGACTTCGGGTACCAACTCGATTCCGTTGTCGGGCCTGACGCTTTCGAACAGCAGCATTCTTTTCAGCTCGGCTTCGCTGCAGACAGTTTACGTTGGCGGCACGATTTCGCTTGGTGCCAACCAGGCTGCGGGCACCTATGTCGGTTCGTTCGATGTAACCGCTGAATATCAATAAGATATGCCGGGCGGGATTGCCGCCTGATCAATCATTTCAGACCCCGGTTGCCGTGTGCAGCCGGGGTTTTTCTTTGCCTGCCGGGCAGCGTTAGCAGCTTGGTAACCATGTCCTGATAATCCGAAATGGATCAGAAGACCGGCAGACCAGGCCGGAACGGACCAGATCGGGCATGAAACCATTATGACTATTTTGCGCAAAGCTTTCGCGTGGGCGCTGGGCGGCCTTGCCGTCCTTATGACATCTGCGTCACCAGTCCATGCATCGGGCGATCTCCTTGTCGCCCCCACCCGCGTCATTCTTGATGGAAAACGTGGAACTCAGGTCATCCTGAACAATGTCGGCAGCGAAGAAACCACCTACCGGATTACGTTAGAGATAAAGCGGATGTCCGAAATGGGGGAGTTGGTCGACATCGACACAGCTTCAACCAGTGAAGCAGAAAAAGCTGCGCTTGGCCTCGTCCGCTATGCGCCGCGTCGGGTGACCCTGCTTCCCAACCAGCCGCAATCGATACGTATCGGGCTGAATGCGGCCGAAGGCCTGCCAGACGGGGAATATCGCGTGCACATGTTGTTTCGCGCCGTCCCAAAGACCAATGCCGTGACTGAAGAAACGGCAACGAACGAGGTGAAGATCCAGCTCATTCCTCTCTATGGTATCGCAATTCCGGTTATTATTCGTAAGGGCGAATTGAGCGTGACAGCAGCACTCGCCAATGCCCGCCTTGATCAGGGGGAGGATGGCCCGCTGTTGGCCTTTGATGCAACCCGAAAGGGCAACCGTTCGGTCTATGGTGAGTTTCGCGTCACCAAACCGGGTCAGGCCGAACCGTTATTGGTGCAAAAGGGCATTGCGATTTATCCCGAGATAGAACGCCGCAAGGTGGAACTGCAGCTTAGTCCCGAAGAAGCATCGGCGATCCGTGGCGGTGAAGTTGTGATTTCCTATCACGACACGCCCGAAAATGGTGGCGGCATGATTGCCCAGCTTCGTACGGTGGTGCGCTAACTCCTCGGCACCCGCCGATTGGCAGCAATCCTCATGTGGCGCTTCCTGCCCATATTTTGGCGAGGTCTATTGGCCATCGTACTTGCCACCGGCACCTTTGCGGTACCGGTGGCTTCAGCGCGTGCAGCCGATGGAGCGGTACGCTGGACTGCCAATGATGATGACCAGCTTTTGCTTGATGTCCGCGTCGGGCGGTTTCGCGTCGGTGATGGCGTGCGCGGCTATCAGACCGATAATGGAATATGTGTAGATTTTGCGGACATCATCATTGCGTTCGACCTTCCGGTGCGCCTCGATAAAAAGTCGCGCCGCGCAACTGGCTGGTTATTTGAGGAAAGCCGCACTTTCACCCTCGACCGCGACAGTGGAAGAGTACAAATCATGAACAAATCTGCATCTTTGGGTGCAGCCGACATTCGTGACACGCCGGAAGGCTGGTGCGTCGATACGCGTGCGCTGGGCCGCTGGCTCGATGTGACGTTGACCCCGGCGCTGAATGACGCACTGTTGGTGGTTGCTGCCGATCGCAAATTGCCATTCGAACTTGCAGAAGAACGGAAAGATCGGGCCGCACGGGTGCGCCCCACCGCCACATTCGACCTGCGTAGCCTGCCCCAGGCCAAGGATCCTTATCGTTTTTGGCGAACACCGTCGGTCGACGTCGTGGCGTCAGCGGGAGTTCAGCGGGAAAAGGGACGCCCGACCGCGCTTAACGGCCGCTATGATATCTTTGTTGCAGGTGAAATCGCCCGTGCGGCGTTTGATGCACGATTGTCGTCAAATGATCAGGGAACACCTGAAAGCTTTCGGGTTCGCGCTTATCGCACCAGCGCCGAGGGTGGACTGCTCGGGCCGCTCAACGCCACACATTTCGGGGTGGGCGACGTTTCGTTGCCCAGTTCGTTCATCGGCAGCCGATCAACCCCCGGGCGCGGGCTGTATGTCACCAACCGCCCGCTGACCCGCCCCGACAATTTCGACCGAACCAGCTTTCGCGGCGAATTGCCCGATGGTTGGGAGGCCGAGCTTTACCGCAATGATCAGCTGATCGGCTATTTCCAGAGCCGCGGTGACGGTCGCTACGAGTTTCTCGATGTGCCGCTGTTGTACGGCCAGAATCGCCTTGAAGTCGTTCTTTACGGCCCACAAGGGCAGATCAAACGGGATGTGCGGATGATTCCGGTCGGCCCCAATTCGATCCCGCCACGCGAAACCTATTACTGGGCCGGTATCCAGGATGCCGGCCGCGACCTCGTCAACCTCGGATCGAGCGATGCGCAGCCCTTTAATGGTTGGCGTGCCGGGTTCGGATTCGAACGGGGTATTGATGCCCGCATGTCGGTCGGGTTGTCGGCACTAACTTCGGTCTATGAAGGCCGGCGCGACAGCTATGCCGAGGCCATGATGCGGCGCGCCATTGGCCCTTCGCTGGTCGAGATAGCGGCGGCAGCTGATATTCGCGGCGGCAGCGCGCTGCGTGGCCAGATGCTGGCGCAAATCGGCCCAGCGATGATTGGCGCGCAATCCATCTGGCTGTTTGGCGGTTTCCGCAGTGAGCAGTATCTGCCCGGGCTGCGCGCCGAACATATGGCATCTTTCGATCACACTATTAAAATTGGTTCTAGATCAATACCTTATGGATTTGACGCTACCTATCGACAATCGCACAATGGCAATAGTTCGATTGAAGCCAAGGCGCGCACGTCTTTCAACATTGGTGGCATGACGGCAACGACCGATGTGATCTGGGAACAGATGAAATTTGCCTTTGGCAGTGATCCGCCGTCGCGCCTCGATGTCGCACTCCGCCTGAGCGGTCGTGCGGGCGGCTTGCGCCTGCGCGGCGAAGCGCGTTTTGGCGTGATGGGTGCTGCCGGCTTCAAGGAATCGCGGCTCACGGCCGAATGGCGTTCGGACGATAAGGCCAATTGGCGGGCTGAACTGGGTTATGAAGCGCTGAACCGCCGCGGGCGGCTCGGCTTTGGCTATACGCGCCAGTTCGAGAAGTTTGCGCTGACCGGGCAGCTTACTGCTGCGACCGATGGATCGGTTGCGGCACAAATGAGTCTTGCGTTCAGCCTGGGGCCGAACCCCAATGGCGGCGGTTTCCATATGTCGTCTGAAAAGCTGGCTTCCAGCGGGCAGGCAGCCGTACTGGTTTATCAGGATCTGAATGCCGACGGCCGCCGGCAATTGGATGAACCTTTTGAAAAGTCAGTAGAAATTACCACGGGCATAAATGGCCGCGGGCGACCGACCGATGAATCGGGGCAAACCCTGATCGGCGGTCTTGAACCCTATGTTCCCATTCTTGTCGGGATCGACGCGGATAGCCTGCCCGATCCTTATGTCCAGCCGGCGTCGAGCGGTGTGGTAGTTACCCCGCGCCCTGGTGTTGCGATTGTCGTTGAACTGCCGCTTGTGGCCGCAGGGGAGGTTAGTGGCTATCTGGTGCGTGAAGGTGGCAAGATCATGGGCGGCCTTGATGTGGAATTGCTCGATGCTGCAGGGCGTATGATTCGATCAACCCGCAGCGAATATGACGGTTTCTTCCTCTTTGAACGTGTGCCCTATGGGCAATATCGTCTGCGTGTCGGGGCAATGGGGGCAAATATCGTTGGCGTTCAGTCGGAAATTGCCGTTCCGGTGCGGCTCGACCGGGCTAAGCCAACTGTCGATATGGGAACGGTTCAACTGAAGCCGGCGACGCGAATTGCTGCTAGCGAATAAGCGCATAGCTTGACCTTTGAAGTAGAAGCCGCTTTGGCAGCAACCATGAGCATTGAAACATTATCCACCAACCGCGCCTTCAGTGGCGTTCAGGGCGTTTATCGCCACGCTTCTTCGGAAACCGGAACCGACATGACTTTCTCGGTTTTTGTTCCCGATCATGCACCGGGCGCAAAACTTCCGGTGGTCTGGTATCTGTCCGGCTTGACCTGTACCCATGCTAATGTGACCGAAAAGGGTGAGTTTCGCCGTGCTTGCGCTGAACTTGGTCTGATTTTTGTCGCGCCTGATACCAGCCCCCGGGGCGAGGACGTGCCCGACGATGCAGAGGGCGCCTATGATTTCGGGCTTGGTGCCGGCTTTTATGTCGATGCCACCGCTGCGCCGTTCGACCGGCATTACCGGATGCGCAGCTATATCGAGCATGAACTGCCCCGGCTGGTCGCGGAGCATTTTCCGGTCGATATGGACCGGCAGGGCATTATGGGCCATTCGATGGGCGGGCATGGCGCGCTCACAATTGCGCTCCGCAATCCCGGACGTTTCCGCGCAACCTCGGCTTTTGCTCCGATTGTTGCACCAAGCCAGGTCCCCTGGGGTCAAAAGGCGCTGGGCGGTTATCTGGGATCCGATTCTACCGGATGGGCGGATTATGATGCCTGCGCGCTGATTGAATCGGGTGCGCGGCTTCCTGACCTGTTGGTCGATCAGGGCGAAGCCGACAATTTCCTTGCCGAACAGCTGAAAACCCATTTGCTCGAGGAGGTTTGCTCAGCCGCAGGACAAAAGGCGACGATCCGGATGCAGCCCGGCTATGATCACAGCTATTATTTCATATCGACTTTCATGGCCGAGCATCTGGCGTGGCATGCCGAACGGCTTGCATGAAGATATTGGGCGCGATTCTTGCCGGCGGGCAATCGCGCCGTTTTGGATCGGACAAAGCGCTCGCAGAATATGACGGGCGCAGGCTGATCGACCATGTCGCTGCTGCGCTGCTCCCACAGGTTGACGGGTTGGTTGTCGCGGGGCGCGATTGGCCCGATATGGAAACAGTTGCCGATCTTCCCCGGCCGGGCATGGGGCCGCTCGCCGGTCTGGCAGGCGCGCTCGATCATGCCAGGCGCTATGGCTATGATGCCGTTCTCAGCAGCGGATGCGACATTCTCGGTCTTCCGGTCGATCTGGGACCGCAATTGGGTGCTGCGCCTGCAATTGTCGAGGATTTGCCGCTCGTCGGCATCTGGCCCGCAGCCATGGCCGACCAATTGCTGCACTGGCTTGACAGCAGTGACCGCCATTCGGTTTACGCCTTCGTCGACTATAGCGGCGCGCGGCGGATTCGGTTGCAGCTTCCGCTGCGCAACATCAACCAGCCGTCCGATCTGGTTTAGGATATTGGCACTGCGCACAGAGTCGGCTTAAGAGGCGTTGCGAATCGCGGGTGTAGCTCAATGGTAGAGCAGCAGCTTCCCAAGCTGACGACGGGGGTTCGATTCCCCTCACCCGCTCCACGCCGCTTTCCCTTGTACAGCATAACGTTATAGCGAGACACGATGATCGATCCCGCGACGCCTTTTGTCCTGCTCGACGATGCCCGCGTTGCGGATGCCTCTCCGGCGCGGCTGTACAGTGATCCTATTGAGATTCTGTGCGCCCGCCGGCCCGAAAATGTTGATTCCGTGCTCGCCGCCGCTCGCGCAGCGCAGCGTGCCGGGCACCATGTTGCAGGCTATCTCGCTTATGAAGCGGGCTTTGCACTGGAATCCAAACTTGCCGCTCATTTGCAGGCAAGGCTGCCGCATACACCGTTGATCTGGTTTGGTATTTTTGAACGATACCATGAAATAGACAGCGCGGCGGTGGCCGGGCTGTTCCCGGATCCTGCCGGGGCGTGGTTGGGCCCTGTGCAGCCAAAAGTGACACGCGGCGATTATGGATCGGCCTTTGATGCGGTCGAAAACTATATCGCGGCTGGTGATATCTATCAGGCCAACCTCACCTTCCGGGCCGAAGCATGCTATGCTGGCGATCCGCTGGCGTTATATGCTGCCATCCGGCCCCGTGCGGCAGCGGGTTATGGCGGTATTGTCTGGACGGGTGAAGATTGGTTCCTTTCCTTTTCGCCCGAACTGTTCTTTGCGCTGCAGCACGGCCGGGTGACAGCCAAGCCGATGAAGGGTACCGCCAAGCGCGGGCGCAATGCCGCGGCGGATGAGCGTCTCGCTCTTGAATTGCGTGAAGACCCAAAGCAGCGCGCCGAAAATCTGATGATTGTTGATCTGCTGCGCAACGATCTTTCGCGCGTTGCGCTACCCGCCTCGGTCTCTGTACCTAATTTGTTTGCGATCGAAAGCTATCCGACCGTGCACCAGATGATCTCGACCGTCACAGCTGATCTTGATCCCGACAAGGACGCGATCGATCTCCTCAGCGCCATTTATCCGTGCGGTTCGATTACCGGTGCGCCGAAAATCCGTGCCATGGAGATTATTTCAGAGGTCGAAACTGCCCCGCGCGGTATTTATTGTGGTTCAATCGGGCGGATGGATCCATCGGGCGACGCTGCGTTCAACGTGGCAATACGCACTTTTCACTTGAATGAGGATCGCAAGCGGGCTTCTCTCGGGCTTGGGTCAGGTATCGTTGCAGATTCCGTTATGGCGGCGGAATGGGCGGAGTGTCTGGCCAAGGGGGAATTTGCACGGGTGCAACGGCGGGACTTCGATCTTATCGAGACCATGCGCTTCGAACCGGCCAAGGGTTTGCTGCGGCTTGAACTGCATCTGGAACGGATGAAGGAAAGTGCGCGGGCGCTTGGTTTTGAATTTGACCGGCACGAAGCCCGCAATCGGCTGCATGCGGCGGTTTTCCATCTCGATGCCGATGCCAAGGTGCGCCTGCTTGCCTCACGCAACGGCACGCTGGCCATCGCTATAACCGCCGCCCCAGTTATATCTGAAACGGCTCTTCGTGTGGCGGTGGTGCCGATGCCGGTCGACCAAGGTGATTTCCGTTTGCGGCACAAGACGACCGATCGGGCTTTTTACGATGAAGCGCGGCTAGCCTCAGGTGCTGATGAAGTTGTTTTTGCCGATCCCAAGGGACAGCTCACCGAAGGCAGCTTCACAGCTGTGTTTGTGGAACGGGATGGTAAGTTGCTCACCCCGCCGCTTTCTAACGGTCTACTCCCTTCGGTGTTGCGGCGTGCCTTGATCGAATCAGGCGAGGCAATTGAGGCGGAACTTTCGGTGACCGATCTGATGGCCGGTTTCTTCGTCGGAAACAGCCTGCGCGGCCTGCTTCCGGCCAAACGGGTTGCGTAATTTTCGAACGCGCGATAGGGGGTTTCGCGCAATCCTCCGTCACCGCTCCAGCTTCGGGAACAGCAAATGATCGACAGGCTCTCCGCCGCCCTGGGCCGCATCGCGCCCTCAGCCACCCTTGCCATGTCGGGCCGTGTGCTCGAAATGAAAGCGCGCGGAATTGACGTGATTGGCCTGTCCGCCGGCGAACCCGATTATGACACTCCGGATTTCGTGAAGGATGCTGCGATTGAGGCGATCCGCGCGGGAAAAACGAAATATACCGCCGTCGACGGCATTCCCGAATTGAAGGCAGCGATCGCGGCAAAGTTCAAGCGCGACAATGGCATCGATTATGGACCGAAGCAGATCAGCGTCAATGCGGGCGGTAAGCACACGCTGTTCAACGCGCTGGTTGCCACGGTCGACGCCGGTGATGAAGTGATCATTCCGGCGCCCTATTGGGTCAGCTATCCCGATATCGTCCAGTTTGCTGGTGGAACGCCAGTGGTGCTGCCGGCATCGGCGGACAAGGCCTACAAGATCACCCCTGATCAGCTGGATGCCGCGATCACTCCGCGCACACGCTGGCTGATCCTCAATTCGCCTTCGAACCCGACAGGCGCGGCTTATAGTGCCACCGAGCTTAAGGCGCTGGGCGAAGTGCTGCTGCGCCATCCCCATGTCCTGCTGCTCACGGACGATATGTATGAGCATATCTGGTATGCACCGCAGCCTTTTGCGACAATGTTGCAGGTCTGTCCCGATCTCTATGATCGCACGCTGACGATGAACGGCGCGTCAAAAGCCTATGCGATGACCGGCTGGCGTATCGGCTATGCTGGTGGTCCGCAATGGCTGATCAAGGCAATGGGCGATCTGCAATCGCAATCGACCAGCAATCCTTGCTCGATCAGCCAATATGCTGTGACAGCTGCACTCAACGGGCCACAGGATTTCCTGAAAGAGCGTAACGCCAAGTTCAAGGAACGGCGCGACCTTGTCGTCGCAATGCTCAACGATGCCCCCGGGCTCAACTGCCCCGTCCCTGAAGGTGCCTTTTATGTCTATCCCGACGCTAGCGGCGTGATGGGCAAGACGACGCCCAAGGGCCGGAAAATCGAAACCGATGCTGATCTGATCGACTATTTCCTCGACGACTGGAATGTCGCAGCGGTGCATGGCGGCGCCTTTGGCCTATCGCCCGGTTTCCGCATCAGCTATGCGACTTCGAACGAAGCGCTGAAAACTGCATGCGAGCGCATCCAGTCGGCGTGTGCAGAACTCGTCTGATCGCAAATTAACGGCTGTTAATCAGTGTTTAACCGTCGCCATGTTGAGGTTGGTTCAGGGTCGCTGTAGCGGCGATCTTGTAAAATGACTCAAGATAAGAGCCCTTCGATGACGCGCACCCTTGCATTTTTCCGGTCCGATCTTTTCCTCAGCCTGTTTGGTGGATTTGCGCTTGGTATTGCCGGCATCGCCCTTGTGCGTCCGGCCAGTGCCGAGACTCAGGGCCATGAAAGCAAGGCGGTGGTGATCGAAGCCCCGCTAGTGGCAATCGCACCCTAAGCGTCGATCATCCCTTATAGGCCGGAATGGCCAACCCCTTGTAAATTGCTGCCGCACGCAAGCCGAACCCGGCTACTGCACTAATCGCTGCGGCCATTAAAAACGGCATGTCGAGTGAGAAGAGCAGGACGAACAGACCTGCTGACAGGGCCGACGCCGTGACATAGATTTCCGGTCGCAGGATGATTGAGGGGATGCCTGCCAGCATGTCGCGGATAACGCCGCCGACACAGGCCGTGATCACGCCCATCATCATCGCCGGTAACGGACCTACGCCAAGGCTCAATGATTTCCACGCGCCAAACACCGAATAGACGGCAAGGCCCACCGCGTCGAACCAGTCAAGCGCACGCGGGCTCCAGAGCCGTGCCGGTGTCATCCACACGAGTAATGCGGCGCCAAGGCAGGTTGCCGGAAAGTGCCAATCCTGAACCCAGAATACCGGCGCGCCAATCAACAGGTCGCGAACTGTTCCGCCGCCAACACCTGTCAACAATGCGAAAAAGGCAAAAGTAACAAGCGTCTGCCGTTGTTGTGCCGCGGCCAGTGCGCCCGATGCAGCGAACAGCGCGATGCCAAACAGGTCTAGCGCGGAAATCAGCCCCGGGGCTATCTGGACGACGCCTTCGTTCACCAGATCACATGTGGATCGGTTTGCCCTGCACGGCCATCGCCGCTTCCTTCAGCGCTTCCGAATGGGTCGGATGCGCATGACAGGTATAGGCTATATCTTCCGAGGTTGCGCCAAACTCCATCGCCTGCGCCGCCTGTGCGATCATCGTGCCGGCAACGCTGGCGATGCACCAGACACCAAGCACGCGATCGGTTGCTGCGTCGGCAATAACCTTCACGAAACCGTCTGGTTCATGGTTGGTCTTGGCGCGGCTGTTGGCTAGCATCGGGAATTTCCCGACCTTCACCTCGCCTTTGGCCTTGGCGGCTTCTTCGGTCAGGCCGACGCCGGCGATTTCGGGCCAAGTATAGACGACCGATGGGATTACATCATGGTTGATGATCCCCGTCAGACCGGCGATATTTTCGGCGCAGGCAATGCCCTCATCCTCGGCCTTGTGCGCAAGCATCGGGCCGGGAACGACATCGCCGACAGCCCAGATGCCCGGAACGGCTGTGCGGAATTCATGGTCGATTTCGATCTGACCGCGCGCATTGACCGAAAGGCCCGCCTTGTCGAGTGCCAGCCCATCCGTGTTTGGACGGCGGCCGATAGACACGAGTACGCAATCAGCTTCGATCGTTTCGCTGGTGCCGCCTGCGGCAGGTTCGACGGTCAGAAGGGCGACTTTACCCTTCACTTCGACGTCGGTCACCTTGGTCGAAAGCTTGAAGACAATGCCCTGTTTCTTGAAGATCTTGTTCGCTTCTTTGCGGACATCACCATCCATGCCGGGCAGAATTTGATCGAGATATTCGACCACCGTCACCTTTGCACCCAGGCGCCGCCAGACAGAACCAAGCTCAAGCCCAATCACGCCGCCGCCGATGACCACCATATGGTTAGGTACCTTGGGCAGTTCGAGCGCACCGGTCGAATCGACAATGATCGCCTTGTCATTGTCGACGGTAACACCAGGCAATGGCGTAACCGACGAACCCGTCGCGATGATGAAATTGTCTGCCGTATAGCTTTGCCCAGCCACCTCGATGCTGTTGGCAGAGGTGAAGGCGGCGCGGCCCTTGATCCAGCTGACCTTGTTCTTCTTGAACAGGAATTCGATGCCGCCAGTCAGGCTTTTCACTGCGTCGCGGCGCTGGCCATGCATGACTTCTAGGTTGAGCTCTGGCTTCACATTGACGCCCATTGCCGCCATCGATCCATTGGCTGCCGCATCGAAATATTCGGATGCATGCAGCATCGCCTTGGACGGGATGCAGCCGACATTGAGGCACGTGCCGCCAAGCGTTTCGCGCGATTCGACACAGGCGGTCTTCAGGCCGAGCTGTGCCGCCCGGATTGCGGCCACATAGCCGCCGGGGCCGGATCCGATAACGATGAGATCAAAATCAGCCATGGTTTCGGCTCCTTAAAGGTCGATCAGCAGGCGTGTGGGGTCTTCAATTGCTTCCTTGATGATTTTCAGGAAGGTTACAGCTTCGCGGCCGTCGATTAGACGATGATCATAGCTGAGCGCCAGATACATCATCGGGCGTGCTACAATCTGCCCGTCGCGAACTACCGGGCGTTCCTCGATCCGGTGCAGACCCAGCACGGCGGACTGCGGCGGGTTGATGATCGGGGTCGACATCAGTGAACCGAACACACCGCCGTTGGAAATGGTGAAGGTACCGCCGGTCATGTCGTTCATGGTCAGCGTTCCATCCTTGGCGCGCTTGCCGAAATCACCGATCGTCTTTTCGATCTCGGCAAAGCTCATCGTTTCGGCATTGCGGATGACGGGGACGACAAGGCCATTAGGCGCGGATACCGCGACCGACACGTCGAAATAATTATGATAGACGATCTCGTCGCCTTCGATCCGCGCGTTGACCGCCGGAATGTCCTTTGCGGCTAGCGCTGCGGCCTTGGTGAAGAAGCCCATAAAGCCGAGGCGCACGCCATGCTTCTTTTCGAACATGTCCTTGTAACGGTTCCGCGCGTCGATCACCGCCGACATGTCGACATCGTTGAAGGTGGTGAGCAGCGCCGCAGTGTCTTGCGCGTCCTTCAGGCGGCGGGCGACTGTCTGGCGCAGACGCGTCATCTTGATGCGTTCTTCCTGACGGCCGGCACCTGCCGCTGCAACAGGCGCAGCGGTCGGCTGGGCCGCTGCCGGCGCGGTGGGTGAACTACCCTTGGCGGCCGCAAGCACATCTTCCTTGGTCAGTCGGCCATCCTTGCCGCTTCCCTTGACCTTGGTCGGATCAATGCCGAGTTCGAGCACCAAGCGGCGTACGGCCGGCGACAGCGTCAGGTCGGCGCTGGCGGCGGGTGCGGTGTCCTGTGTCAGCTTCTGCTCGTCGACCGACTTTGCTGTTTCGGTTCGCGGCGCGTCCGGAACATTGCCTGCAGCCGAAGCCGAATCGCCGATCAGTGCGATGACTGCGTCGACATTCACGGTATCGCCTTCCTTCACCAGTTGGTCGGTCAGAATGCCTGCCACCGGGCTTGCAACCTCGATTGCGACCTTGTCGGTTTCAAGGCTTGCGATCGGTTCGTCGAGCTTTACTGTTTCGCCGGGCTTTTTCAGCCACTGGCCAAGCGTTGCTTCGGTGATCGATTCACCCAGTGTCGGGACTTTGACTTCGGTGCTCATATCTTTGCTCCTTGGGGCTACTTCCCCCTTGGGTCGTTATTTCTTCTTCGGGTTGCGTTGGCGGCGGATTTCATCGCGCACGCCATGGCCGAGTGCATGGGCAACCAAGGCAGCCTGTTCCGCTTGGTGGCGCTTCATAAGTCCGGTTGCTGGCGATGCGGCGGCTTTGCGACCGGCATAACGTGCCCTGGCGGGGCCAACGCCTGCATCGGCAAGGCATTGTTCGATCAACGGTTCGACAAAGAACCAGCTGCCATTATTCTGCGGTTCTTCCTGCGCCCAGACGATGTCTTCCAGATTGGGCATGCGCTTCAACCGCACCGTTAGCGGTTCGCCGGGAAAGGGGTATAGTTGTTCGATGCGGACGATAGCGGTGTTGGTGTCGCCGCTCGCGTTACGCGCCTCCATCAGATCATAGGCGACCTTGCCCGAACAGAGCACCAGCCGCTTCACATCCTTGTCTGCCGGAGCCCAGGGATCCGAAAGAATCCGCATGAAATGGCTTTCGCCCTGGAAATCCTCGGCCTTCGATACTGCCAGTTTGTGCCGCAGCAGCGACTTTGGCGTCATGACGATCAATGGCTTGCGGAATGACCGGTGCATCTGCCGCCGTAACAGGTGGAAGAAGTTGGCGGGCGTGGTGCAGTTTGCGACCTGAATATTATCTTCAGCGCAAAGCTGCAGGAAACGTTCCAGACGAGCGGAGCTATGTTCGGGGCCCTGGCCTTCAAACCCGTGTGGCAACAGCATGACGAGGCCGTTGGCACGAAGCCATTTCGATTCGCCGGATGCAATGAACTGGTCGATCATGGTCTGCGCGCCGTTGACGAAATCGCCAAACTGCGCCTCCCACATCACCAGCGTTTTGGGATCTGCACCGGCAAAACCATATTCATAACCCAGCACACCAAATTCTGAGAGAGGGCTATCATGCACTTCGAAACGGCCATGTGGCAGTGTCGAGAGGGGGATATATTTGGTTTCGTTATTCTGGTCGACCCAGACAGCATGACGATGGCTGAACGTGCCGCGGCCTGAATCTTGACCCGACAGCCGAACGCCATAGCCTTCGGACAGCAAAGAGCCAAAAGCGAGCGCTTCGCCTGTCGCCCAGTCGAAATTTTCGCCGGTTGCGAACATTGCCTTTTTGGCTTCGAGAACGCGGCCAAGCGTCGGGTGGATGATATGCCCTTCGGGAACGGTGGTCAGCGTGCGACCTAGCCCGTCCATTAGCTTCTTCGCGATGCCGGTGGGTACATTGCGGCGCGCGGTTTCGGGGTCGGCGGGTTTGTTGAACCCGGCCCAACGACCACCAAACCAGTCGGCTTCATTGGCTTTGTAGTTTTTGCCGGCTTCGAATTCCTGTTCAAGGATCTGCGTGAAGCGCATCGCATGTTCGCTCGCCCAATTGGCGTCGATCACATCTTCGGACACAAGGCGTGACGCGTAAACTTCGCTCACCCCGGGCTTGCCCTTGATCACCTTGTACATCAGCGGTTGGGTGAAACCGGGCTCATCGCCTTCATTATGGCCGAAGCGGCGATAGCACCACATGTCGATCACAATGTCGCGCTTGAAGCGCTGGCGGAATTCGATCGCCATCTTGCAGGCAAAAGTTACTGCCTCGGGATCATCGCCATTGACGTGGAAGATCGGTGCCTGAACGCCCTTGGCAACGTCGCTCGGATAGGGCGATGAACGGGCAAATTGCGGGCTAGTGGTAAATCCAACCTGGTTGTTGACGATGAAATGGATGCAACCACCGGTATTGTAGCCGCGGATGCCTGAAAAGCCGAGGCATTCCCACACAATGCCTTGGCCAGCAAAGGCAGCATCGCCGTGCAGCAGGACCGGCAATACCTGTTCGTGCTTTTCCTTGCCGATATCGTCGCGGATCGTCTGGTTGGCGCGAACCTTGCCCAGCACCACCGGATTGACAGCTTCAAGGTGTGACGGATTGGGCACCAGCGACATATGTACCTTGATCCCGTCAAATTCCCGGTCGGTTGAGGTGCCGAGGTGATATTTCACATCGCCCGAGCCGCCGACATCTTCGGGGTTGGCAGAGCCACCGGAAAATTCGTGGAAGATGATCCGATAGGGTTTCGCCATCACATTTGCGAGCACGTTGAGACGGCCGCGATGCGGCATGCCATAGACTATCTCGCGAATGCCAAGCTGGCCGCCATATTTGATGATCGCTTCAAGCGCCGGGATCATCGCCTCGCCGCCATCCAGCCCGAAACGCTTTGTGCCGACATATTTCTTGGCGAGGAATTTCTCGTACTGCTCGGCTTCGATCACCTTGCCAAGGATCGCCTTCTTTCCTTCCGCTGTGAACGAAATGGCGGCGTCCCGGCCTTCCATCCGTTCCTGCAGAAAGCGGCGTTCCTCGACGTCGGCGATGTGCATATATTCAAGGCCCACGGGCCCGCAATAATTGGCGCGCAGGGTGGCTACGAGCTCCCGAACGCTGACCCAGTCAAAACCCAGTGTTCCACCGACATAGACCTTGCGATCCAGATCGGCGTCTGTGAATCCATGATAGGCCGGGTCCAAGTCAGCCGGAACTTCCTGTTTTGAAAGCCCTAGCGGATCGAGATTGGCCGCAAGGTGGCCGCGCACGCGATAGGTGCGCACCAACATCATCGCACGGATTGAATCGCCCGCTGCGGCAACTGCGTCGCCATCACTTAGGGGTTTGCCCGCTGCCTTGGCCGCAGTCTTGATCTCGACCACCATTTGCATGGGGTCAAGTGCGCCTGTCAGATCGTCGGTATCGCCGATTCGCCAGTTTGGTCGCTGCCAGCTGGGGCCGCGTTCCGGTTCATTGGCGGATTCGAATTCGTGGTTTTCGTAACCCATCTCACTTCCTTTCCCCTCTCCCGTCGGGAGAGGGTTGCGCAGACTTGGCGTGATGTCGCCAAGTCGAAGCTGGGTGAAGGGATTTGCCCTATCGAGAGCGTAAAGCCCCTCACCAACTGCGCCTAGGCCAGCGGCCAAGGCTTCCTATCCTCTCCTTTGGGGAAAGGAGTTTCACCCCTTCAATACGCTCATCAAGGTTGTTCCCAGTTCGCTCGGGCTGGCAGCAACGCGGATTCCGGCGGCTTCCATCGCTGCGATCTTGGATTCGGCATCGCCCTTGCCACCAGACACGATCGCACCGGCATGGCCCATACGACGGCCCGGAGGCGCAGTCCGTCCGGCAATGAAGCCGGCCATCGGCTTTTTACGGCCGCGCTTGGCTTCGTCGATCAGGAACTGGGCAGCCTGTTCTTCGGCATCGCCGCCGATTTCACCGATCATGATGATGCTCTCGGTGGCGTCGTCCGCCAGGAAGAGTTCGAGCACGTCGATGAAGTTGGTGCCATTGACCGGATCGCCGCCAATGCCGACAGCCGTGGTTTGGCCAAGGCCTTCATTGGTCGTCTGGAACACAGCTTCATAAGTCAGTGTGCCCGAACGCGATACGACGCCGACCGAACCTTTGGAAAAGATGTTCCCCGGCATGATGCCGATCTTGCATTCACCCGGCGTCAGCACGCCCGGGCAGTTGGGGCCGATAAGGCGCGATTTCGAACCCGAAAGTGCGCGCTTCACGCGCACCATGTCGAGCACCGGAATGCCTTCGGTGATGCAGACAATCAACGGAACTTCGGCATCAATCGCTTCCAGAATCGAATCAGCTGCAAATGGCGGCGGCACATAGACGACCGAGGCATCGGCACCCGTCATCTGCACTGCTTCGGCGACGGTATCGAACACCGGCAGGCCGATATGCGTGCTGCCGCCCTTGCCGGGGGTCACGCCGCCGACCATCTGCGTGCCATAAGCAAGCGCCGCCTGGGTATGGAATGTGCCGGTTTCACCAGTCATCCCCTGCGTGATGACCTTCGTATTCTTGTGGACCAAAATGCTCATGAACGCCTCTCTGAGATATGTGTCGTGCCAGCCTGCTCAGGCGAGCGAAGGATCGATGTTTTTGCAGGCGACGAGCAGTTCCTTCACTGCATCGACACTGATCTGCAGATTGCCCTTTGCTTCATCATCGAGGGCGATCTCGACAATTTCCTCGATGCCGCCTGCGCCGATGATGCAGGGCACGCCGACATAGAGACCGTCGAGACCATATTTGCCGTCAACATAGGCGGCGCAGGGCAGAAGGCGTTTCTGGTCGAAGAGATACGCTTCTGCCATCGCAATACCGCTGGTCGCTGGTGCGTAATAGGCCGAGCCGGTTCCGAGCAGAGCAACGATTTCGCCGCCGCCGCCGCGTGTGCGCTTGACGATCGCGTCAATGCGCTCCTGCGTCGATTTGCCCATTTTAATGAGGTCGGGAACGGGTATGCCCGCAACGGTCGAATATTGTACAACCGGCACCATTGTGTCGCCATGTCCGCCGAGCACGAATGTGGTGACATCGCGCGCCGAAACGTTGAATTCCTCTGCAATGAAATGGCTGAAGCGGCCAGAGTCCAATACGCCAGCCATGCCGACAACGCGGTTGTGCGGGAGGCCGGAGAATTCACGCAATGCCCAGACCATCGCATCGAGCGGGTTGGTGATGCAGATTACAAAAGCGTCGGGTGCATTGTTCTTGATGCCCTCGCCAACGGCCTTCATCACTTTCAAATTGATACCAAGCAAATCGTCACGGCTCATGCCGGGCTTGCGTGCGACGCCAGCGGTGACGATGATCACATCTGCGCCAGCGATATCCTTATAATCGTTCGAGCCGGTGATTTTGGCGTCGAACCCTTCGATCGGTCCGCATTGCGACAGGTCAAGCGCCTTGCCCTGCGGTACGCCTTCGACGACGTCAAACAGGACGATATCGCCCAGTTCCTTTTGTGCTGCGAGGTGAGCGAGCGTGCCGCCGATATTACCAGCGCCGATCAGCGCAATCTTCTTGCGGGCCATATCATGTCCTTCCGTTGGGCCAGATGCCGTAACGGTCCAACCGCTACGTCTTTAAGGGAATTGCGGTCCCGTTAAGCGGAAACACTCCCTACGGCAACCCCTATAAAGGCCGAAGGTAAAGGCTTTTTCTGATATCAGTTCGCAATAGCATTAGTGGCGAAGATTTCGTCGTTCTGAAACCCGTTCAAGGTCTATTTGTAGCCCAATCTTTATCCCGAAATGCATTCTGGCGCACGCTTTGGGCTAGAGACTAACCCGCAACGCGCTTCAGCATTTCCATCCATATCGGTATCTGGCCATGAAAGCCGTCGGCATTGACCCGTTCGTCAAGCCCGTGCGCGCCTTCGCGTTCGCCAACGATACTCCACAGCCCGCCAAAGCCGTAAACTGGAATGCCATTAGCGCGCAAAAAGGCCCCGTCAGTGGCGCCTGCCGACTGATAGGGAACGACGGGCGCATCTTTGAACCGCGTCGCCACCGCTGCCTTATAGGCATCGAGTATATCCTGCCGGATCGCCGTAGGCGAGGTTTCGGGGGTTTGCGAACCCTCAACAGCAGTTACCGTAACATCCGGACCTGCCAGTGTCTGAAGCTGCTGGCGCACATCCTCTACCTTCACGCCCGGAAAGATGCGGCAGTTGACATTGGCCTCCGCCTTTTGGGGCAGGGCATTGGGAGCATGGCCGCCTGAAAGCATGGTTGCAACGCATCGGGTGCGCGTGCTTCCCGGATCATTGGCTTCTACGAGATCTGCCGTTTCCCGGTCGTTCGGATCAGCCAGAAAACGCTTGATCAATTCGCCATACTGCCCGCCATCCTTCGCGGCGAGCAAAGCAAATCCTGCCCGTGTCGCATCATTCACCATTGCCGGAAATCGGTGGGCTTCAAGTGCGGTCAATGCATTAGACAGTGCATAGATGGCATTGTCCGGCCGTGGGGCGCTGCTATGTCCGCCGCGATTGGTGGCCGTCAGCTTGAAATCGGCATAGGTTTTTTCGGCGATTTGCATCGCGAACAGTTCCGGTCGCCCATCCTTATACACCGATCCGCCACCTGCATCACTGTTGAGGCCATATTCGGCGTCGATCAATGAACGCCATTCGGTTGCTGCGCGGCGCGCACCATTGCCGGTAGTTTCCTCGTCGCCGGTAAACAGCACGATCAGGTCGCGTGTCGGCTGAAAGCCCGCGGCTTTTAGATATTGCAGCGCAATCAATATGCCGGTCAGTCCTGCCTTGTTGTCATTGGCCCCCCGGCCGAGATACCAGCCGTCTTCTTCACGGAACTTGAATGGTGGATTCTTCCAGTCACTTTCCTTGGCTTCGACGACATCCATATGCGCCATCAGCAGGATTGGCTTCTTCCCGCTGGGTTTGGCCGCAGGCCAGCGCGCGATCAGTGTCTGAGTGCCATCATGATCCTTCACGATGACGTTTGTAATCCCCGCTTTCCGGAATTCGGCTGTCAGCAATTCGGTCAGCTTGCCAAACTCAGCTGTTCGCCCTTCGACGGTCGGGATCTCCACAATCTTTGCAAACAACTCGCGCTCTTCCTGCCGCTTCGGGGCTTCCGCAGCAAAGGCCTGGCTGGTAGCGAAGGCCAGCAGGGCTGCCATTGTCGCTGATACGGCTTTCTTCATGAAACTCTCCCTTGTAAGCGAACTACCGCGGACCGTGGCCCTCTGCCAGATAGTCTTCGCTTTGCATTTCAAGCAGACGCGACACCGTCCGTTCAAATTCGAATTTACCATCGCCTTCGGGATAAAGATCGTCAGGCGCGGCATTGGCTGCGGCGATCAGCTTAACGCGATATTCGTAAAGCGCATCAATCAGCGTGACAAAACGTGCGGCCTCGTTGCGATTATGCGGGCCAAGCACCGGAATGCCAACGATGATGGCGCTATGGTAACGCCGCGCCACCGCCAGATAATCAGCGGCACCCCGCGCCTCTGCGCAAAGCCGCTTGAATGAGAATACGCCAACGCCCTTGAGCGATTTCGGAACATGCAGAATCCGTCCCGCACCCACGTCAATGTCCGCGCTGGGCACATGGGCCCGATCCTCCGGTGGATAATCGGTCAGCTTGAAAAAGGTTTCTGAAAGTGAGGCGGTTGCCACCGGCCCGTTTGGTACCAGCCAGGTCGCCGCATTGCCCAGCCGATCACGGCGGTAATCTGTCGGTCCATCCAGTGCCATGACGTCAAGCCGTTCCTTCACCGTTGCGATAAAGGGAAGGAACAGCTGGCGATTGAGGCCATCCTTGTAAAGGTCGTCGGGATGCCGGTTCGACGTGGTGACGACGGTAACGCCTGCATCAAACAGACCAGCAAACAGCCGCGACATGATCGCAGCGTCGGCCATATTGTTCACCACCATCTCGTCAAAACATAGCAGCCGGGCTTCATTCGCGAGCGCCGCAACCACGGGTGGTATGGGATCGCCTTTTTCCTTTTCACGCTCAACCTTCAGCCGAGCATGGATGTCGAGCATGAATTCATGGAAATGTGCGCGCCGCTTCCGATCAATCTGCACCGCATCGAAAAACAAATCCATCAGCATCGATTTGCCGCGGCCAACTCCGCCCCAGAGATAAAGCCCGCGCACCGCTTCTGTCCTGCGGCCGATCAACCGCCACAATGCGCCTGGGCGGGCAGAGGCGGTTTCCAGCTGTTCCTGAATTTCGGTTAGTTTGGCCGCGGCAACGGCCTGATCGGGATCGCGCTTGAGTTCCCCTGCAGCGACCAGTTCCAGGTACCGCGTCTGAACGGTCGCGCTCATCTTTTGTCTTGCGACGCCTTGCGGATCGTGCCGGAGAAAGAGGCAACGATATGTTCGTCATTCGGGCCTTGCACCACCATACCGCGCAGGAAAATCAGCCGCCCGGTTTCGCGCACCTGTTCGACAACGGCGTCCAAAGGCTCGTCAATCCGGCCGCCACCGATGAATTGCGTGCCCAGATCGAGCGTGACTGAAAAACCGGCATTGAGTGAACCAAATTGGTGCGATGCCGCGAATAGCGAAACATCGATCAGTGCGAGTGTGACTGCACCATGGACATTGTCGCCCAGATTACTGTGCTTTCGCGTCGGATGCATGCGCAAACGGGCCCGAGGCCTGCCATCGGGCAGGGGGTCTTCGAGACGTACGAACAGTGGCTCGATAAATGCGTTGAAGCGGCTTTTGTCGTTAAGGTTCCAGCTTAGCCAGCCGTCGCCTTGGGCCTCGGCATCAAAATATTCAGCGCGCCGGGGCTCCTCAATGCCGTCGTTCAAATCTGCCGCTCCACGAGCAGCTTTTTGGTCTCGGCAATCGCCTTGGCCGGGTTCAGGCCCTTCGGGCAGGCATTGGCGCAGTTCATGATCGTATGGCAGCGATAGAGGCGGAAGGGATCTTCCAGATCGTCCAGCCGTTCACCCGTCATCTCGTCGCGGCTGTCAGCCAGCCAGCGATAGGCTTGCAGCAGGATGGCCGGACCAAGAAATTTGTCACTATTCCACCAGTAAGACGGGCAGCTTGTCGAACAGCAGGCGCACAGAATGCACTCGTAAAGACCGTCCAGTTTGGCGCGGTCTTCGGGGCTCTGCAGCCGCTCCTTGCCCGAAGGCGTGGGCGTTACCGTCTGCAGCCAAGGTTTGATCGATGCATATTGCGCATAGAAATGCGTCATGTCTGGGACGAGGTCCTTGATCACTTCCATATGCGGAAGCGGTGTCAGCGTGACGTCGCCCTTGCAGTCTTCGATTGCTGTCGTGCAGGCAAGGCCGTTCTTGCCGTTGATGTTCATCGAACAGGATCCGCAAATACCTTCACGGCACGAACGGCGGAAGGTCAATGAAGGGTCTTGATCGCTCTTCATCTTGATCAGCGCGTCGAGCACCATCGGGCCGCAATTTTCGGTATCGACCTCGAACGTGTCATAACGGGGATTATCCCCGCTATCCGGATCGTAGCGATAGACCTTGAACTTGCGCGATTTGCCTCCGCCCTGTGCGGAGTGCGTGGTTCCGGTGCGGACCTTGCTATTCTTGGGCAAAGTGAATTCGGCCATGTCTTTATCCCGTTACGACTTTGTACGATGCCCTAACCAAGCGGCACCGCCCAAGCAATTGCAATTTTCATCGCGCGATTAAAGCTGAAATCACGCTTTCGGCATCAACCCACGCCGAATCAGGCTTTCGGCAACGATAGTCTCGATCAGGTCTTCCTGGCTCCAGCCCATCAATACCGCCGACCGGCCATAGACCTTTTGTGACCATAGGTTGCACTGCAAATTGACCTCAAGCAGGTTGATCTCCCCGCTTTCCTCGTTGAAGCGGAATTCGAAGCGACCGAAATCGAACGGACGGAAAATCTCGGCGAGGGTCAGCGTCATTGCCTTGATCTTGTCCCAGGCGGCATCTGCCTCAAACGGAACCAGCGTATATTTATTCTCACGTTCGACCAGGTCACGCTTTTCCGCATGGGTACGCAGATGTGAAGGGTCATTCTGCTTGAACAGCATGGGTGGCATTACAAAGGGTGCGCCGTCCTTGAAGATAACGGGTACTTCGACATCGCTACCGTTCATGAAAGGCTCGACGATCGCATCATGCCCTTCGGCGTGGATGCGCAATATGGCCGCCTTTACGCCTTCCCAGTCATTGGCATCGCCGATACCCCAGCTGGCAGAGCTGTTATTGGGCTTGATGACAAAGCGACTGCCCTTGGGGCAACGGGCTTCTTCTACCGGTGCGCCGGAGCGATAGACCGCCCAGTCACAGGTTGGCACACCGCGGGCAACGCCTTCCAGTTTTGTCAGATGCTTGTCGTCTGCAAGGCCGCGCAAAATGGGGTTGGCGCCCAGATAGGGAACGCCAAGCCTTTCGCATAAAAGCGGGCACAGCATTTCCGAATTGAAAAAGCCGCCACGGTTCAGCATCGGCCAAACGAAATCTACGCCCGGGTCGGTGAACAGCGCGTCATAGGCATTGGCAACACTGAGATTCTCGAACAATCCGGACAGGATCGTCTTCATCTCATAATGATAGGGCGAATGGTTGCCGTCAGTTCCATGCAGACTTCCGTCGCCAAGTGCATGCTTGGCAATGAAAAGGATGCGCAGATTTTTGCGGATGTCAGCGGAAAGGCGTGTCGGTTCGGTCATTTTTCCAGTCCTGTCGGGGCAGGAACCCCCTGAATGCCGCCGCTCTTAGACGCTTCACCGATTTTCGCAATTTCCTAATTGCAATGCGGCGTCTATAGGCTGCCCCACTTGAGGGAAACACGGGCCGGTTTAGCGCTTATGAACATTTCCGAATTGGCCCGCTGGATGACCTGCGGGGGCGATGCACGCATCGTCTTGGATGCAGTGTCCGGCCTTAACCGCTACCACAGCGCACCCTATTCGCGCGACGTGCTGGCTTTTGCCTCTTCGACCGCAAACGATCTTTCGGCCGATGCTATGGCCTTCCTTGAAAGCGAAGTTGGCGATGCAGCGGAAGGGCTTGGTTCGGGGCCGGCTTATCGGGCCTATCTCGATACGCTGCGCGGCCGCATCGCCAGCGCCTATCGCCTGCCTGAAGGCACCGACATTTTCTTTGCACCGTCGGGAACCGATCTAGAATATGTCGCCTTGCTGGCTGTGGCGCAGCGCAAGGCCAATGGCATCGCCAATCTTTTGCTCGGCGCGGATGAGGTCGGCTCCGGCTGCATTCACAGCGCTGCTGGCCGCTATTTCGCGAATGAAACCGCGCTGGTTGCCAATGTCTGTCCCGGACAGGATGTCGAGGGGCTGCCGCCGATTATCATGGGAGACTTTCCGGTCCGCAATCAAGAGGGCGAGGCCTTTGACAGCGCAACGCTGGCAAGCCAGATGGAAAGCGCGATTGCCAGCGCGCTTGGCAATGGATGTTTCCCGTTGGTGCATGTCGTCCATGGGTCAAAGACCGGGTTGGTGCTGCCTCATCTTGACGATATCGACCGTCTACAAAGCCGTTTCGGCGGCGATGTTGCGTTTGTGGTTGATGCCTGCCAGGCGCGGATCACGACCCGTGCGATCCATGATTATCTGGCGCGCGGGATTATCGTTTTTCTCACCGGATCGAAATTCATGGGGGGTCCGCCGTTCAGTGGCTTTGCCTTGCTCCCGCAGGGGCTGGTCGCCCAGGCGGCTCCGCTGGCGCAGGGTATGGCAACGATCTTTCGTCGTGCCGAAGTTCCAGCCGGATGGGCCGGACGTGACCTTTTGGACGATGCTGGCAATTGCGGCCTTGCGCTCCGGCTTTCAGCTTCGCTTTTCGAGCTTAATCGGTTCCAGTCGCTCGCCTTTGACCGGGTCAAGCGGGTAGTCACCGCATTCAACGCATCAGCAAGCCGGCTCGCTGAAACGCTAGCGGCCCGCAAGGTTGCTGCTGCGCCCGTCGAAGATGCCGATGAAGAAGCCGGCCACCCGATCGAGATGCAGACGCTTGTCACGCTCGATCTGTGCCATGATGGCCAGGGTGCGGTCAGCCGCATGCTCGATTTTGATGCCGCTGTCGCTATCCATAAGGCAATGATCGCCGATGGCGTGCGGCTGGGGCAGCCGGTGCGCTGTGTGAAGCTGGCCGATGGCCGCTGGGGAGCAACATTGCGCGTCGGGCTTTCAATGCCGCAGGTCGTAATGCTCGATCAGCTGGCCGATGCCGCGCTTGAAAGCTGGCTCGATGCGGCGATGGACCGGATTGCAGCGTCGCTTTTGCCGAGACTTGCTTCTGCCTGAGCCCGAGCTAGACGCGCGTCAGGGCCGCGGGGCTTTGGTAAAGGCAATGATATCGTCGATCACCGGTGCTTTCCCACGGAACGGACGAGCGATTGCCATTACGATGCCGCTATGGGTGATCCCTTTATAAAATCGGACAAGCGCAGGGCCGCCTTTTTCCGTGATCGTCTTGGCCAGTACGCGGCTATTGCGCGGCTTCACCGTCGTATCGGCATCACCGCTTAACAAGAGTAAAGGCGGTGCGTCGCCGCGTGCATATTGGATTGGCTGGGTTTCATGCGGCTCCGGCCATTGGCCTAGGGCAGCCCGCGCCGCATCGCTGGTAAAGGGGTAGAAATCATAGGGGCCGGCCAGTCCGACGACACCTGCCACCACGGCGGAATCCAGTTTTTGCGCGGCCAGCCATTTGGGGTCGAGCACGGCGAGCATCGCGATATGCGCGCCGGCGCTATGCCCTGAGACATACAGCCGCTTCGGATCGGCACATGGCGGAAGATGGCGATGAACATATGCGATTGCGGCCGCCGCATCTTCGACAAAGGCGGGGAACCGGGCGCCAGGCATTTTTCGATAGTCAGCGACGACGACATGAAAACCCCGTTCGGCAAAGGCGCGGCCGACAAAGCCATAACTCGCCCGGTCGCCATCGCGCCATGACCCGCCATGGAAAAAGATCAGCGTCGGATAGCTGCCCGCCGTGCAGTCGCGCGCAAAACCTGCAGGGCTGTAAAGGTCATAGCGCTGGGCAGGGTCGGCTTTTGCATAAGTGATGCCGCGTTCGACGGTGATGGTGGCGCGCTTTCCGGGCCAGTAATTATCGGCAAGATCCAGTTGGCGCGGCCCTGCTAGGCGGAGCAGCGCAAAAGCGCCTAGCCCCAGAATTGCGATCGCGGCGACGATAAGCATGATTCTCCCCATGCGCATTGACTAACCCCTGATTGCCAAAAGAAAAGGGCGACCCGCAGGCCGCCCTTTCGAATTTTGATATTTCGGAAGCGATTAACGCTTCGAGAACTGGAAGCTACGGCGGGCTTTGGCCTTACCATATTTCTTACGCTCGACGGTGCGGCTGTCGCGCGTCAGGAAGCCTTCGGCCTTCACTGCGCCGCGAAGCGCGGGTTCGAACTTGGAAAGTGCCTGTGCAATGCCATGCTTCACAGCACCGGCCTGACCCGAAAGACCGCCGCCCTTGACGGTGGCAATCACGTCATACTGGCCAACACGCTCGGTCACGCCGAACGGCTGGTTGATGACGAGGCGCAGCGAAGGACGTGCGAAATACACTTCCTGATCGCGGCCGTTGACAATGATCTTGCCTGTGCCGGGCTTCAGCCAGACGCGTGCAACGGCGTCCTTACGGCGGCCGGTAGCATAGCTGCGGCCCTGGGCGTCGACTTCCTTTTCACGCAGCGGCGCGGCCGGTGCAGCCGGTGCAGCCGGTGCATCGGTGCCAAGCGTCTGAAGATCAGCGAGCGATTCTACGGTGTCGGACATTATGCACCCACCTTGTTCTTGCGATTCATGGAAGCGATATCGAGCACCTGCGGCTTCTGGCCGTCGTGCGGATGCTCGGTACCATTGTAGAGGTGAAGGGCGCGCATCTGCTGACGACCCAGCGGGCCGCGCGGAACCATACGCTCGACAGCCTTTTCGAGGACGCGCTCTGGAAAGCGGCCTTCGAGGACCTTGGCGGCGGTGACGCCCTTGATGCCGCCGGCATAGCCGGTGTGGCGATAATAAACCTTGTCGCCCAGCTTCTTGCCGGTGAACTTCACCTTGTCGGCGTTGATGACGATCACATGATCGCCGCAATCGACGTGCGGGGTGAAGCTCGGCTTGTGCTTGCCGCGCAGGATATTGGCGATGATCGAGGCCACGCGACCGACGACCAGACCGTCGGCATCAATGATGTGCCAGGCCTTTTCGACGTCCTGCGGGCGGATCGATTTCGTGACTTTGGACAGCGTCTTCATGGCTGCTGGTCGAACCTCCGAATGGAAAAACATGCCGGGCGAGAATCGAATCTCTCCGGCGGATGGGGGCTAGTGACGGCAAATGTCGCAGCAGTCAAGCAAATGCAGGCCTTTTCAGACGGGTAAAATAATACCACATCCTCGATTAGGCGCGATCCGCCGATCGACCGAGCAAATGGATTCCCCACACAGTTGATGCGACAACCAGCGCGCCCACGGCCTGATGCAGCACCGCCATGACGATGTTCATATTGGTCATGACTGTGGCGATACCGAGCAGGATCTGCGTTCCGAATGCCGCATGGATGGCGATCGATGCCGGCCTGGCACCCGCTTTCTTGGCCCGGCGGGCGAGCAGCACCAGTGCCGCGACCGTTACCCAAGCCCACCAGCGGTGGATGAAGTGCGTCAGATACGGATCATGGGTCAGCGCAAACCAGGCTCCGCGGCTCCAGTCTATACCATCAGGGTAGAAACGGTCGTTCATCAACGGCCAGCTGTTCGATACATAGCCGGCATTGAGCCCTGCGACCCAAGCGCCGAACAAGAGCTGCAGGAACAGGATGACGATGACAGTGGAGCTAAAGCCGGTCAGCCGCGCCGGGCGTGCCGCACTGCTGCGTGCCAGCTGTCTCAGGTCAAGCGCGGTCCAGATCAGCCCGCCCATGATAAACAATGCGGTCAGCAGATGAACGGCAAGCCGGTAATGGCTGACATCAGTACGCTCACTAAGGCCCGACGATACCATCCACCAGCCGATTGCGCCCTGCAGGCCGCCCAGCGCCAGCAACGCAAAAAGCCGGGCATGGTAGCCAGCCGGAATCGTCCGGCGGATCCAGAAAATTGCAAAGGGCACGGCAAAGGCAAGCCCGATCACACGGCCGAGCAAACGGTGTACCCATTCCCAGAAATAGATGAATTTGAACTCAGCAAGGGTCATTCCGGCCGGGCCGTTAATCTCCAGATATTCGGGGATCTGTTTGTATTTTTCGAATTCCGAAAGCCATTGCGCTTCGTTCAGTGGCGGCAGGGCTCCGGTCACCGGTTTCCACTCGGTGATCGACAGGCCCGATTCTGTCAGCCGGGTAATCCCGCCAACAATGACCATGATGAAGACAAGGAAAGCGACGGAATAGAGCCAATTGGCAATGATGGCCGGATTGGCGCGGCTTTTGACGTCGGATGACGGAAGCGTCTGGGTGCTCATGCGAAAGATCCTATGCGCGGCAGCGCAGGGCGCTGCAAGTGCAGAAAGATACACTATTCATGCGCGTTTTTTGCCTTTCTGCATCAAGATGCTGCTCACTTTCCGACGGTTTCGGCGATGATTGCCGGCGTTAATATCTGCGGCAATTCTACCGCTGTGCCCCGTGCTGGATAATATAGGTAAAGCGGCACGCCCGAACGGCCATGGGCAGCAAGAAAGCGCGCGATCGCGGGATCGCGGCGGGTAAAATCGCCGATCATGACCACAATGCCCTTTTCGCGGAACAGCTGCTCGGTCTCGGCCCGATCAATCGCAGCCGCTTCGTTGACCTTGCAGGTGACGCACCAGTCTGCGGTGAAATAGAGAAAGATTGGGCGGCCTTCAGTGCGCAATGCGGCAAGCCGAGCTTCGTCAAAGGCTGCGCCGCCCAACTGCCGGGCCGAATCTGCCTCCACCGTGTTGGGCACCATTCGCGCCGCACCGGCAAACAGGATCAGGGCCGACACGGCCAAAATTGTTGCCGCAAAGCGGACCCGTGTGGCACCTACACGGTATATTGCGAACAGCAGGATCAGCGCCGCTGATGCCAGCAGGCCGATCCAAAGCCCCTCACCCCCCGATTGCCGCCATAGCAGCCAGCCGAGCGCAATTGCGGTGAGCGCCATCGGCACTGCCATCGCCAGACGGAAACGGCCGAGCCAAGGGCCCGGCCTGGGCAACATTTGCCGCAGCCGTGGCACATAGGCGATCAGGATGAATGGCAAGGCTATGCCAAAACCCAGCGCCGCAAAGAGCAGCAGGGCTTCAATCGCAGGTAGCAACAATGCCGCCCCCAGCGCCGCTGCCATGAATGGCCCGGTGCAGGGCGTCGCAACGAGCGCGGCGAGCACGCCTGTCCAGAATGACCCCGCCGTGCCGCCTTGCCGCGCAAGGCTGTCGCCGACGCCGAAACCGCGCAGTTCGAACAGGCCGACAAGATTTGCCGTCACGGCGACCATCAATAAGAGCAGGAAGAGAACGAAAGCAGGTTCCTGCAGCTGGAAAGCCCAGCCTATCTCTTCCCCGCCAGCGCGCAGAGCTAGCATCAGCCCGCCCAATGCCGCGCAGCTCAGTATGACGCCCGCGCTGTAGGCCAGTGCATCTCGCCTTGCCTGTTTCTCGCTGCCGCCCGCTTTGGCGAGCGCCAAAGCCTTGAGGCCAAGGATAGGGAAAACACACGGCATCAGGTTGAGCAGCAAACCGCCGGCAATCGCGGCCAAGAGCAGCCAGACAAGCCCGGTGGGTGCTGCATCCGGTGCTCCTTTCCCTTTGCCGGACGGGATCAGCGCTTCAACGGCGTCGCCGCCTTTTGGAATATCGCCCGCAACCGCCTCGACCAGAATTCCCTGATCCTTTCCGAACCGCAAAAGCCCCCGAATTGGCGTGGCATTGGGCAGGGCTTCGGTTTCGATAATCAGCCAATTGTCAGAACGCCGGGCCGTTTGCGGCGCGGCGTGCCGGATGCTTTCATTGGTCAGTGCGAAGAAATAGGGCTGATCCAGCGGTGCCGTAGCCGGAAAAGGGATCGCTATCCGGTAGCGCCCGTCGCGCGTTTCATAACGTGCCGGCTGATCCAGCGGCACGGGAAGCGCGGTCCGCCAGCGATCGAATGTAGCCCTTTTTGTCGCCGCAATCCTCCCGTCGCCGATCTGCAGTTCCAGCTGAAAATCCCCCTGTTGGGGAACGCAAATGGTATCGGTACAACCCAGCCAGTTGCCCCGCACCCGGATCGGAAGCGTCTTCCCCGCCGGCAGATTGTCCGGCAGTTCCAAATCCACAAGGATTGCATGCGGGGCTTCATAGACATGGTTCATCAGGCCGCTGATCAGCAGCGGCTTGGGTACTGGATATTGCAACGCGCCTGCGCGCACGCCATCGGGCAGGCTCCATTCCAGTTGCAGACCAAGGCCCGCATCCCCTGGATTTTCCCAATAGCCATGCCACCCCGCCTTGGGTTCAAAGACAAAGGCCAGACTGACGCGGCTAGCCGCCTGGGGTGCCAGTGTTTCGGCAACCAGCCGGCCCGGCACATTGTTTTGCTGGGCGAGGGCAGCCTGCGCCGCAAAGGTGGCAAAGCACCAAAATAAGAGGCGAAGGATCATGCGCATCAACTGATGATTCCGCGCACCGTTTCAAGAAAAGTTACCATGCCCACCGGTTTGGAGAGATAGCCGCGCGCACCGGCGCCCAATATGCGTTCTTCATCGCCCTTGCCGGCATAGGCCGTGACTGCCAGCACGGGGACCGCGCGCAGATCGGCATCGGCCTGCATCGCCTCGATCAGATCAAGCCCGCTAATATGCGGCATCTGGATATCCATGATCACAAGGTCCGGCGCAAAGTCGCGAATCCGTGCCAATGCGTCGCGTCCGTCACGCAACCCCTCAACCTCGAACTGGTGCGCGCGCAGCAGTTCAGTGAATAATTTGAGGTTCAGTTCATTGTCCTCGACGATCAGAACCTTCTTGGTCACGCACATTCCCACAATTCAGTCCAATTGCTGCCTAGGCAGCATCGCGGCTTTCGCTTAAGCCAAAGCAATGATCGAAACAAATGCGAAAAGCGTTCGGCAGATTCAACCCGAACCCGATATGCTCGCTCTCGAAGCGCTTGGCTGGATATTGGCTGACGGTGATCGTGCCGCGCGGATGCTCAATCTGACAGGATTGACCCCCGATATATTGCGGAACGTCGTGACCGAAACTGCAACCCAAGCTGCAATTCTCGGCTTTTTGGAGGCGCATGAACCGGATCTGGTCGCGGCGGCCGATCATATTGGCGTGCGTCCCGAAGCACTCGTCCGCGCCCGGCAGGAGCTCGAAGCATGAGCGGCCGGCCTCTCCTCATTTCGGATTGTGATGAAGTGCTGTTGCACATGATCGTGCCATTCCGCGACTGGCTTGATGAAGTGCACCACATCCATTTCGACCTTGTCCATGGCGATTGGGGTGAAGCGCTGCGCCACAAGCATGACGGCACGCAGGTTGAGCGCGGTCATGTGTGGAACCTGCTCAACGGCTTTTTCAAGACTGAGATGCACCGGCAGCAAGCGATTGACGGCGCGGTGGCAGCGATCAACCAGATTGCCGAGATTGCCGATGTCGTCATCCTGACCAATTTGATGGACGAACATAATCAGAGCCGGGGCGTGCAGTTGCGCGATGTCGGCATCGACGCGCCCGTCTATACCAACCAGGGCGGCAAGGGTGAAGCCCTGCGCCGCATCGTCGAGCGCTATCAGCCGAGCGTTACCGTTTTCGTCGACGATCTAGCGCACCAGCATGAATCGGTTGGCGAAACACTTCCCGATGTCTGGCGTTTGCAGTTTGTGGGTGAACCCATTTTATGGCCGCGCGTGAAGACGTCGCCGGCTGCCCATGCGCGCATTGATCGCTGGAGCGAGGCACAGTTGTGGATCAGCAACGCTTTGCTTGCCGGGGTCGGCGCCCCGATCATTGAAAAGGAAAATATATGACCTCGCATGTTGCGCCTGAAGACCGGCTGGTCGAACTGGGCATTACCCTTCCCGAACCCGCTGCGCCTGTTGCGTCCTATGTTCCCACGGTTGAGGTGGGCGGCATGCTTTTCATTTCGGGCCAAGTGTCCTTTGTCGATGGCGCATTGATGACCGGCAAGGTCGGCGATACGCGCGATGAAGCCGATGCGATCCTCGCCGCGCAAGGATGCGGTTTGATGTTGATCGCCCAGATGAAAAAGGCACTGGGTTCGCTCGACCGGGTCGAACGGATCGTCAAACTCGGCGCATTTGTCGCCTCAACGCCTGATTTTACCGGCCAACCGCGCGTTGCCAATGGTGCGTCTGACCTGATGGAAGCGGTGTTCGGCGATGCCGGCAAGCATGCACGTAGCGCCGTTGGCGTACCCGTTCTGCCGCTGGATGCCACGGTTGAGATTGACGCAATTGTGAAGGTCAAGGGCTAGCTGTCCGTGCGCTGCAGATGACTGATGTTATCGCTGAAATCGCAACCGGCGTTTGCCCCCTTGATGCAGCGCAGTGGGACGGGCTGAACGCATCGGGTAATCCCTTTGTCGGTCATCCCTTTTTGTGCGCGCTTGAACAGTCGGGAAGCATCGGGCCGGGCACAGGCTGGTCTGCGGCACCGATAGCGATACGCGATGATGCTGGCGCGCTTGCCGGTGCGTTGCCTGCCTATCTAAAGACGCACAGCCAAGGCGAATATGTCTTCGATCATGGCTGGGCCGATGCCTATGAGCGGGCGGGCGGGCGCTATTATCCTAAATTGCAGATTGCTTCGCCTTTCTCGCCGGTTCCGGGTCCGCGCATTTTGGCGCGGGACGAAAGGACTGCCGGGCAATTGTTGCAAGCTGCCCAAAGCGTCGTGCTCGAAAATGGTCTGTCTTCGGCCCATGCAACTTTCGTTGATGAAGCGCAGTTGCCGCTGTTTCGGGACGCGGGCTGGCTGATCCGTTCGGGAACTCAGTTTCACTGGACCAATGCCGACTATGCCGATTTTGATGCCTTCATGGCGACGCTCGCCTCGCGCAAGCGGCGCGCAATCCGCAAGGAACGGGCGGCCGCGCAGGCTGCGGTTGAAATCGAAATATTGCGCGGCGGCCAGATCAAGCCGCACCATATGGATGCCTTTTGGCTTTTCTATCAGGATACCGGCATGCGCAAATGGGGGCGGCCCTATCTGACGCGTGCCTTTTTTGATCTTGTCGCGGACAGCCTGCGCGATTCGATCGTGTTGTTTCTGGCGCATCGTAATGGCCATCCGGTGGCCGGTGCGCTCAACCTCTTGGGGCCCGACTGCCTCTATGGCCGTTACTGGGGTTGCACAGAGGATATTCCCTTCCTCCATTTCGAGCTTTGCTATTATCAGGCAATCGACTTTGCGATTGCGCATGGCTTGGCTCGGGTTGAGGCTGGCGCACAGGGCGAGCATAAGCTGGCGCGCGGCTACCTTCCCACAACAACTTGGTCGGCCCATTATATCGCCGACCCCGGATTTCGCGCAGCGGTTGCCGATTTCCTCGAACGCGAACGGCGCGCGGTTGAGCGCGAGCAATCTTTTTTGGAGGAATTGGGGCCGTTCAAGCGGGGTTAGACCGCAGCCTGATCAGCGCACGATGGCGCCACCCTTCATTACATGGTCGACCGTTTCCAGCAGGCGGATATTGTCGATCGGATCGCCGTTCACGGCAACCAGATCGGCAAAGCGCCCCGGTGCGATGCTGCCCAGATCCGCTTCGCGCCCCAAAAGCTCGGCAGCCCTGATAGTTGCTGACTGGATCGCCTGCATTGGCGTCATTCCATACCGGACCATATAGTCAAACTGGCGGGCATTGAGGCCGTGCGGGTAGACCCCGCTGTCGGTGCCATAGGCAATTTTGACGCCTATTTTGACCGCCTTGGCAAAGCCTGCGCGCTGGACGTCCGTAGTCTCACGATTCTTGCGGAGATATTCTTCGGGCCAGCCCTCTTTGGTGCCGACCTCGTCGATATAATCGCCATTGTAGATGTCCATGACCAGCCACACGCCGCTGTCTTTTGCCAGTTGCAGCGCTTCATCGTCAATCAGGCTGGCATGTTCGATCGACCGGGCACCTGCGCGGATCGCGGCCCTGATGCCCTCTGCACCATGGGCATGGGCGGTGGCATAGCTGCCCCGCGCCCGTGCTATAGCAATCGCCGCGCGCATTTCCGCTTCCGACAGTTCGGGTGCTCCGGGTTCGGTACCGATGGCGAGCACAGCGCCTGTGGCGAGAAGTTTCAGGAAATTGGCGCCATTATCGAACAGGAAAGTCGCTTTTTCAGCAGCAGCTTCGGGTCCGCGCATCACGCCTAGCCGCATGTCTGCGGGCAGTTGGTCATTCGGCACAACGCCGTTCAATTCGCCACCGCCGCCGGGATGGGTAAGATAGGCCCCCGCCACGAACATGCGCGGGCCGGGGACGAGCCCCTGATTGATTGCATCGCGCAATGCGACATCGGTCAGCCCGCGATAGGTGCCGACATCGCGCACTGTCGTAAAGCCGGCGCGCAGCGTGAGCAGCGCATTATGCGCGCCATGCAGGGCGGTCAGCTGTGGTGAGGTCTTGATCGGCGCGGCAAGATCTGCGCTTTGTCCTGCATCGGCAAGGTGGGTGTGCAGGTCGATCAACCCAGGCAACACAGTATAGGCGGACCAGTCGATCCGTTGTGCTCCGGCAGGTGTAGGGCCGCATGGGGCAACCGCGACGATCCGTTCCCCACGCACCTCGATGCATTGTCCATGGGTCGTCGTGCCGGCAATGCTGTCGATCAGCCGGCCGGCTTCGATATATTGGTGGTTGGCAGCGTCAGCAGCGGCAAGCGGCGCTGCCATCAGCATGGCAAGCAGTGCCGCCAGGCGCGCGATCCGCATCAGCCTTTTTTGGTGATGCGCTCAATCTCGCGCGCGACCATGGCCTCTACTATTCCCGGCAGATTGGCGTCGAGCCATTCCTTGAGCATCGGCTTCATCAGTTCGCGCGTCAGCCCCTCAAGCGAGGTTTCGCCCGAGCGTACGATCTGCGGCGCAACGCCGGGTTCAGAAAGGGTCTGCAAGACCGAAAAGCTCTGGCGCAGGCTTCGCGCTTTTCCGGTGTCGAGCAGTTCTTCTTCACGGTCGTCGCCAGCTGCTTCGGTCAGCTCGAGGACGTCCTCGTCATGTTCGGAACGGCGCACGTCGCGGGTGGGTTTGCGCGAATTGATCGCGCGCGACCGATCCTCGTCAGCGATGATCTTCTTGATCGATGAAAGAATGGCTTCCATCGATGGTTCGCTGCGATCATTGGCCATATTTCGTCCGCCCTGCGTAAGTCTCTCTGATTCCCTCGCTATTGGGGAAGCGGCTCTATTTCTGCCTTTTGCGCGGGTGTGTCAACTGTCCGGCTGGCCTTGACCTGCGGGTTAGCCTGCGATGACCAGTCGTTCCAAGCATCTTCCACCTTCTGGAAGTCCGCGACCGGATCGTAAAGCGTGCCGCCTTCCAGTCCCAGATCGCGCGCCTCGGCACGACCCATGGCGGCGAGTAGCGAAAAGCCTGCGACATAGGCGTTGCGCCGCGCTGTCACCAATTGCACCTTGCTTTGCAGCAGCTCCTGCTCGGCATTCAAAATGTCGAGGATTGTGCGGTTGCCCACGCTGTTCTCGGCGCGAGTGCCTTCAAGCGAGAGTTCGTTTGCAGCCACCGCACGTTCGGATGAGGTGATCACGTCAAGCGATGCCCGCCAGCTGGCATAGGATGCGCGGGTCTGGGCAATGGCCTCACGCTCGGCGGCGATTTCAAGTTCCTGCGCCTGTCCCAGCCGGGCCTGCGCCTGACGAACCTGTGCAGCGGGTTGACCACCTTGATACAGGGGGATCGTCGCGCGTACGCCCGCCTGCCCGTTCAGCGCGCTATTGTCGGCCTGGAAGCCGGGGATGTTCGACGATACTGAATTGAGCGCGTTGCTATAGCTGCCCTGCGTGAACACGCTGACCGTCGGCAAGCGCGCAGCATTGGCGGCTCGGCGATCATAGCCGGCTGCTTCGCGGGTTTCACGTGCGGCGATCACATCAGGATTATTGTCGAGTGCAACCTTTACCGCGCTGTCAGGCGTCTCGGGAAGGTTGGGCAATGGCGGCGGAGCTTCCAGATTTTCGGGAGGCCGGCCGACCAGCTGGATGAAGATTTCCTTCGAGCGGATAAGGTTCGCCCGCGCTGCTTCCATATTGCTGACAGCGAGCGCAAGCCGCGCTTCTGACTGGGCAACGTCGGTGCGCGTCAGATCGCCAATCTCGAAACGGTCGCGCGTCGCTTCAAGATTGACCTGCAAAACGCCTACCTGCGCACGATTGAGATCGACAATCGCTTCGTCGCGGATCACATCCATATAAGCGCCGACAACAGCAGAGAAAATCGCGCTTTCCGCGCCGCGCAGATTTGCAAAGCCGGCCTCGACACGGTTTTCCGCTGCACGCACTGCATTCTTGATTCCGCCGCCTGCATACAGCGGCGCGGCGACCGAGGCGTTCACATTAAAGCCGCGTGCCTGAACGACAGAAGCGCCGCTATCTTGCAGGACATTTTCAAAATAGGTCGGCTGTGCGACCACATCGGGTCGCCCATTGGCCTTTGCCAGCGGAACGCCCTCATTGATCGCCTTTTGGCCTTCGCGTGCAGCCGTCAGATTCGGGTTGCTTTGATATGCTGCCAGCAACGCATCGCGCAGCGTTTCTGCCATTGCCGGTGATGCTATCACCGCCGATGCGGCGAGAAGCAGGGCAACGGATTTCACCTTTGCGGGTGCGTTCTTCAAAATACAAATTCCTTCGCGCGTTCAAAACCCGGCAGGGCCGCAACTTCAAGATCCGCAAGATTGCGCAGCGCGACATGCCCACCCAGCTTCACGCCGGTAGCGAGCCGGGTGACGGCTCCTTCAATGAGGCCCGTCACAATGCGTCCGCCGTCGGCCAGTTGGTCCAGCAAGGCAGCCGGCAATTGTTCAACCGCGCCGTCGATGAGGATCAGCGTGTAAGGGCCGTGATCGGGCGCACCGGCCTGCATCGGCCCTTCAACAAGGGTGATGCCGGGGACATTCGTACGGGCTTGTGCCGCCAATTGCGCGTCTTCCTCTACAGCGATAAGCTTGCTTCCTTGCCCGTTCAAAAGGGCGGCCAGATAGCCGGGGCCGGTGCCGACCAACAAAATGCTGTCGGTTGGGGTGATGTCGGCTGCCTGCAACATTTGCCCGTTGGCGAGCGGCGGATTGAGCATCCGGTTGCCGGTCAGCGGTACCGAACGATCCATATAGGCAATGGCGGCTTTTTCGTCCGGCAGGAATTTTTCGCGCTCGGTCGCTCCCATTGCGGCGATGATCCATGGGTCGATCACGCCATTGGTGCGCAACTGGCTGTCCACCATATTCTGGCGCATTTGGGCAAACTGCGTTGAATTCATCTACTTTTCCGACTTTTGAGCGCTTGGGTTGCTTGATCGCATCACTGTATTGCGCAGGCAATACAGGAAATCGACTCTTCTTCTAGTCCGGCGCGGCTGAAAGGCCAAGCCAGTTTCAGACGAAAACCTGTTTTCACTCCGCAAAAGGCAACATGCCGTTCAAAAGCCGATTGCATAAGCCCCCTCCAGCCGCTAGGGCGCTCGCCTTACCACCGGCGGCAAGATCGCCGCCGCGCGAGGCCCGATGGCGGAGTGGTTACGCAGAGGACTGCAAATCCTTGCACGCCGGTTCGATTCCGGCTCGGGCCTCCAAAATCCTGACTGAGAATGTCTGTCAGCGGTTGAAATTTCCCAGTTTTCTGCTAGTTTTGAGGCATCCACTGATTGTCAGTGGCTGCCCCTGTTTGCCTGAAACTGTGGTCGATGGGGGCCTAATTTGGGGGCCTCGTAAAGCCCCCATCTGAAGCGAGGCCCCCAAATGGCGCTAACAGACACCGCAATCCGCAAAGCCAAGCCGAGGGACAAGGCCTATAAGCTGGCAGACTCACAAGGGCTTTACCTGCTGATAAACCCCGGCGGGAGCAAGCTGTGGCGCGTCAAATATCGTATCGATGGTGTTGAGCGGAAGCTGGCGCTGGGGTCCTATCCTGAAATCACGCTGGCAGAGGCACGGGCGGCACGCGATGCGGCTCGAAAGCAACTTGCGCACGCGGTCGATCCCAATGTTGCAAAGCGGCAGGCACGAATTGAGGCGAGCATTCGGGCGAGCAACAGCTTTGCGAGCGTTGCCGAAGAATTGATCGACAAGAAGGCGCGCGAGGGCCTTGCCGAGCCAACGTTGAAGAAAATGCGCTGGTTCGTCGAATTGCTGGGCACCGATTTCGGCAAACGCCCCGTGACCGAGATCAAGCCGCAAGAGCTTCTGCATGAGTTGCGCAAACACGAACGGCGAGGACGACTGGAAACCGCCAATCTCCTTCGCGCCTTCGCCAGCCGGGTCTTTCGGTATGCCGTCGCAACGGCGAGGGCCGAATCCGACCCCGCCCATCTTTTGATCGGCGCGTTGACATCACCCAAGGTGAAGCATTTTGCTTCCATTACTGATCCAGAAGAATTTGGCACATTGCTGAAGGTGATCGACGGTTATCAAGGCGATCCGTCGGTCATGAACGCTTTGAAACTGACACCGCATGTATTTCAGCGTCCTGGCGAAATTCGCCAGATGGAGTGGTCCGAGGTCGATTTTGACAAGGCGGTCTGGACCATTCCAATTGCCAAAATGAAGATGCGCCAACCGCATGCAGTTCCGCTTTCGCTTCAGGCGCTCGCCATCCTGAAGGAAATGCGCTCGCTGTCTGGGTCAGGACGATATGTCTTTCCCTCGATACGCACATTGCAAAGGCCGATCAGCGAAAACACCGTCAATGCAGCCTTGCGGCGCATGGGCTATTCGAAAGATCAAATGACGGCGCACGGCTTTCGCACATCGGCCTCTTCGCTGTTGAACGAGTCCGGTAAATGGAATCCCGACGCTATCGAACGCGCGCTTGCGCATATGGTGGCGGGAAGCGTTCGGCGCATTTATAATCAGTCTGCCTATTGGCAGGAACGGGTTTTGATGGCGCAATGGTGGAGTGATTACATCGACAAGCTTCGGGAAGGAAAAAGCGACTTCGAATTGTTAAATCGGCTTGCCGCGTAGCGCATTTCTCAGGAAAATCAGTAGATATAGGCAATCTTGGGCAAATGCACATCCGTCAACCTATTAACTAAATCCGCCTGGAATGAAGAAGGGATTGCCTCCATAGTGGCTGCACTTAGAGAAGGACCATGGACAGCAAATTAGAAATTCTCCCGCTTCGAATCATCGCGGCGCGCTTTATCAGCAGCAACGAGCTGGACGGGCTGGCCGAGCTCAACCGAATAACCGCAGATGCCTCTCGCCTCATTCAGTGGAAATATGGGTGGCTTTGGCTGGCAGTCGCCGTAGCGATTTTCGGGATCATTGCGACGCTGTTACCGGGCGTCGCATTTACACTTGTGGGAGACAAAGCTGGTGCAATCCTGACTGCAATTGGGTTGGTTCCTTTCGGTCTCTTGATGGGCGTGCTGGGTTATTGGCGAATTCTTCAATATGGCAGCATCCGGGCAACCAAGCCGCAGGTCGGCATTTACGCAGACCCCAGTGATCCAGCAGTGCTCAATTTGGAAAAGTTATTTGCAATCCTTCAACTCGAAACAACGCGCCGTTCCTTTTACCTGACCAAAAACGGCGTTCGAAGGGACCTTGATGAGCGCTACTTCTTTGGAAGTTTGCGCGCAGCATACGTGGCTAAAGAGTCCCCGATACGTGACGCGCTTTTCGCGCCAATCGGATTTTGGTTTTCTCGTGAAATTTTTATGGAAGTGGACGTCGCGGCGTTGATTGCGGAGGCCAAAGCAAAACCAAACCAAGCAGGTGCCAAAAGAACCTACGACTATACTGACGCCATCATGTCGTTGATAGAGCACCCTGACATTCGTTCTATGAAGATTGGGAAGCGCGGCAATCAGACAAAGATAATCAGCCTTTTGGAAGCCAGCTACATTTCTAGGCGCAAAACTCCTCCGAGCGAGAATCAGTTAGCGGGCTATGCCAAGCTCGTCCTCGAGACAATCACGAAAAATCGCTCGGCTAATCCCTAATGGCAATTATCGGGAAATAGCTGAATTCAGCCATTCTGTCTTAGTGCCGATTACCGGGGAATCGTGCTGAATAGCGAAAATCCGAGGTAATTGCGGACTGGTGGAACCACTGGCGAATGCCTGCAACTGAACACGTCTCTCGCCACCAATCGGCGATCAAGGAGACGAACATGGAACCATTAGCAATCTCAGTAAACGGTGCCGCCAAGGCGTTGGGCGTTGGTCGGTCCTCGATCTACGGCCTGCTCAAATCAGGTCGGCTGGAAGCGATCAAGATCGGAAGACGCACGCTGCTGACCACCGCTTCGATCAACCGGCTGGCCCATGGCGAGCTTGGTGATCAGACGCGGCAGTAAAGTCGCGTCCGATCATTGCATTGCCCCACAGATTTAACTCACCCCATCATTTTGAAAGGATCACGCCATGCGCACAACGCGCCGGGTTACGCACCGCATCGATTTTCCTCGCGACATAGAAATCATCCTGAAGCCGCTCGTCGAAAGACTGCTGGCGGACAACGAGGATGGGCACGCCTTGCAGACTGCGCTTCGTCCGTTTTTTCTGGGCACAAGGCCTTGCATCGAAATCATGCGAGGTGCGGAAACCATCACCTATGTCGAAGGTCCGCGCTATGAGATTGCCGGGAAGACCTTCCCGCTTGGCAGTCGAGTTTTCACCGAGGTGGGCTGGGTCAGCCTCGACCCCATTCAAACCAGAGAATTGCAACAGCGACTGCGCGTCGAGATCGACCGCACTGTCTTCCGCTTCCTTGCGGAGACCCGAACACTGGAGCGGGCAACGCCCTTTTGTCCGCAACCGAACCGGGCCACCGAGGACGCGCAGGCGATAGCGTCGATGATCGCTTGGGCAAACCGGACAGCTCGGAGCGAGACGGTCGATGCCCAGTGAACAACAACATTGGAACAGTCGGTGGAATGGCTGCGATGCTACGCATCGAGCCAGTATTTCAGATACACACCCTACGCACGGGTGCATGCCTGATTTCCGCCGATTTCGCGTCGGGCTATCCGCGCGCCCTTTGGGGACAGCGACGGCCCAGCCCAGCAATTCCGCCCATTTCGGAGCGCGCTTATGGCGCGCTCCCGGAGAAACTCCCATGAATCGCATAAAACTATCAATCCGCGTCCCGGCAGGTCAGGAAATCATGATCCGGCGGATTGCGGAAGCACGCGGGTTGACCCGTTATCAGGCCCTCGCCCGTGTCATCGAAGCCGGATTGACGGCAATCACGGCCAAGCCGGTTGTGCCTGTTTCCAGCCCTGACAACGCAGCGCTGTCCGCAGTTGAGTTGCGCCTCTCTGTCATCGAAGCGTTAACTGACCGCAGCCTTTTCACGGCCAGCGCAGCCTATGCCTATGCAAGGCGGGCAGCGCTTCGCAACGACAGTGATGCCGAGAAATCAGACTCTGCAACCAGCGAAGCGGCGCAGGCATCCTACAAACGTCAGCGCGCGCTGGCAGCGGAGGTGCTGTCATGAGCCACGATCACGACAATTTGCTGCGTGGACAGGGGCTGTTCCGCCAAGCCATTTCCGGCTTTGCCGCGCGTTGGAGATTTTATCTCTGGACGACTGTGGGCGTTGCTGCGCTGGGTGGTATCGGCGTTCCGATCAACACCGTCGAACCGTGGCAATTCAAATGCGCTTTGCAGCATGGTCAAGGCAGCTTGGTTACATGGATAGCCAGCGGCAAATCCGACCCAACAATCACCATCAGTTCGGGCGGCCAAACCGGCCCGGTGCGAGCGAGCATCCTTGCCAGCGATCCTGTCTGGATTCGCTGTTGGGACGATTTGAAGACGAAAGCGATTTTGGGTTCGGTTACGGGTGGCTTGATCGGCTTTGGCCTATGTTTCGGGCTGGCGATCTGGATGCGCGACCGAGGCCGGAAGGCCGCGCTCGACAAATATGTCGCGGGCACGCAGATCGTGACCGAGCGCCAGTTGCGGCGATTGACCAAAGGGGCGACCAAAGACCGGTCCATCCGTGTTGCAACGGTCGGAATCCCTGAATGGCTCGAATGTCGCCACTTCGCCTTTTTGGGCACGACCGGCGCTGGCAAGACCACCGTCTTGCGCCAGATGCTCGACAAAGTTGAGGCGCGCGGCGAACCCGCCTTGGTCTATGACACCAGCGGCGAGTTCATTGCGCATTATTACCGGCCAGAGCGCGGCGATATCATCCTCAATCCGTTCGATGCCCGCTCGGCCTATTGGTCGCCCTTCTCAGAGATCGCGCACCCGGCAGATGCCGACCGCATTGCGCGCCAGCTTGTGTCGGAAACCGGCGAGCGCGACGATGATGTCTGGCTGGAAACCAGCCGCATTCTGGTCGCCAATGTGTTGCGGGTGCTGAATGCGGAAGGGAAGACCACGCTGCCCGATCTGCTCAACGCCTTGCAGGCCAAGACTAAGGAAGAGATGAAAGTGTGGCTGGCAGGCACATCGTCGGCGCGCACCTTTGAGGATGATGCCGACCGGGCGACCGGCAGCGTCTTGTTCATGCTCGCCAAGGCCTCAAACCTGTTGCAGTTCCTGTGGCGTGAACCGGGAGAGAATGGCAGCTTTGCCTTTCGCGACTTCATCAATGGGCTCGACAAGCACCAAGGCCCCAAGCCGTGGATATTCGTTCCCCGGAAGGAAGACTATTTCGAGGCGATGAAGCCGTTGCTCGCCTGCTGGCTTGAATGCGCGGCCAGTGCGACCTTGGGGCTGGAGCCATCATCCAGTCGCCGATTGTGGTTCTTCCTTGACGAGCTGGCCGACCTACCCCGCGTTGACAATCTCACCCGGTTGTTGCCCGAGGGTCGCAAATTCGGGGCCAGTGTGGTGCTGACCTTTCAGGCCATCGGACAGATGCACAGGCGTTATGGTCGCGACAGCGCCGAGGCGCTGCTCGGGTGCTGCAACACCAAGCTCTATTTGCAGCTGATCGACCGCGACACCCGCAAATGGGCGTCGGACAATATCGGCGATGTCGAGGTCGAAATTCGCAGCGGGTCGGACAGCTTTGAATATGGGCCGAACAGCGGGCGGACGTCGCTTGGCTCGGTGCGTCATGTTCGTGCGGCAGTGATCGAAAGTGATATGCGTCTGGAGCCGCATCAGGGCTTTCTGCAGTTGCCCGATGCTTTGCCAGTGGCAAAGATCAGGCTGACCCGCGCGCATATTGATGCACGCGGCAACCCACGCCAGCGCAGCTTTGTGCCGGTTGATGTCAGTCGCTCGCTGTGGAGCAAGCTACCCGCCAAGGGCGCGGCAGCCGAAGCCACGATCAAGGGCGATGGGCCGGTCTGATGGTTGCCACCATCAGTGCCATCAGCAGTTCGGCGCAAGCATCATCCTATTATGAAGCGGATGACTATTACGCCGGAGACGGCCTTTCCCCCAGCGAATGGCAGGGAACAGGTGCGCAAGCGCTTGGCCTGTCGGGCGAGGTCGAGCGCGACCAATTCCGCGATATGCTTGACGGCAAACTGCCGGACGGCCAGCAACTAGGCACGATCCGGGACGGAGCAAACCAGCACCGTCCCGGATGGGATGTCACCATGAGCGCACCAAAGTCGGTATCGATCATGGCCGAGGTCGCGGGCGACCGGCGTTTGATTGTCGCGCATGATCGTGCGGTCAAAAATGCTCTCGCCTTCGCCGAGCGCCATAGTGCGGCGACCCGTGTTAGAGAGGGTGGTAAGGTTGACCGGCACCAGACGGGCAATCTTGTCGTTGCCAGCTTCCGCCACGACACCAGCCGTGCCCAAGACCCGCAGTTGCACACGCACAATGTCATCATGAATGCGACACGCGACGCAGACGGCAACTGGCGCAGTCTTGAGCCGCGTGCGCTGTATCAGCTCCAGAAGGCGATAGGCGCGGTCTATCGGCAGGAGCTGGCCGTCAACGTTCGCGAGCTGGGTTATGAGATTGAACCGGGCAAGGATTCACTGTTTGAAATCAAGGGCGTTGCCGCCGAGGCTATCAAGGCATTCAGCGAACGCGCCGCGCAAGTCGAAGCGCGCCTTGCCGAGCGGGGGCAGACGCGGGAGAGTGCGTCTGCTGCGGAGAAACAGATTGCCGCGCTCGATACGCGCACGGTGAAGGAAGAGGTCAACCGGGCCGAACTGGTCAAGGATTGGCGCGCGACGGCGGAGGGAGCGGGATTTGATCAGGCCGCGCGACAGGCTTTGGTCGCACAGGCAGAGAAGGTAGCTGCGCAATCGGATCATGCACCGTTTCTGTCAGCCCAAGGGGAAATCGCCGCGCATCAGGCTGTCGCCTTTGCCGCCGAGAAACTGGGCGAACGCCAATCGGTGTTTTCAGCGGCGGATTTGGAAAAGGAGGCAGGACGGTTCAGGCTGGGCAAAGTCACGCAGACCCAGATCAGCGCGGCGATTGACCGGGCAACCAAGGAAGGTGCGCTTGCGCCTCGTACCTTTATCGACAAGCGCGGCGCGGAGTTTGGCGGGTTTACGACCGCCAGCAACATTGACAATGAACAGCGGCTGTTGCGTGCCGAGGCCAATGGCCGCGGCAAGATCATGGCGATCCAGACCCCGGAACAGGCAGCAAAGGCGGTTGCCCGCGCTGCGCTTGCGTCCGAACACCCATGGACAGCAGATCAGCGTGAAGCAGCCAAAGCTTTGCTCACCAGCTTGAACCGCGTGACCGCCGTTCAGGGCTATGCCGGAACCGCCAAGACAACCACGGTATTGGCGACATTGGCGAACGTGGCCGTAGCGCAAGGCCAAAGCATAACCGCGCTCGCGCCCACCGCATCGGCGGCACGCACGCTTGGCGAAGCGCTTGGCACACGCGGCGAAACTGTTGCCAAGCATTTGATGGGCCAGCACTCTATTGCAACCAATGGGCGCAGTGTCTGGATTGTGGATGAGGCCTCTATGCTCTCCGCACGCGACACCGCGACATTGCTGGAATCCGCCGAGAAATCGAAAGCCCGCGTCATTCTTGTCGGCGACGTCAAGCAACTCGGTTCGGTGGGAGCCGGGGCTGCCTTCGCACAATTGCAGGGCGCTGGCATGGAAACCGCCAAGCTCGCCGAAATTGTTCGTCAGACCAATCCGCTGACAAAGGAGGCGGTCGAAGCCAGCATTCAAGGCGACGCCCGCCGCGCGCTTGACGCGCTGGACCGTGGCGGCGGCAGGATCATCGCCAATGCCGATCCTGCCGAACGTATGAAGATGATGGCACGGGATTTCGCTTCTCTCACGCCCAAAGAGCAGCGCAATACGATTGTCATTGATCCATCGCGTGCGGGCCGCGACGCGCTCAATGGCGAGATCAGGATGCAGATGATCTCCAACGGAAGATTGACCGGCGAAGCTGTGGCCATGCGCACGCTGGAATCGAAAGGCCTGACCAGTGCCGAAGCCCGCGACGCCCGTAGCTATGAAGTCGGGGATGTCGTCCGCTTTGCACGCGACTATGCGGACAAGGGCATTGCCAAACGTGAAGCTGTAACAGTGAAGGGCGTTGATCCGGCCAAGAACGCGGTATCTCTTGAAAAGGCAGACGGCCAGACCGTGGACTGGCGACCGCGCCAATGGGGGGCTGGAAAGAGCGAAGTGTTCACCCCCGGCAGCATCGACTTGATGAAAGGCGACCGGATCGAGTTCACCCGCAATGACCGCGTCCAATCCCGCGAAAATGGCGGGCGGGCACAAATCGTGTCGGTCAACACCGAACATCAAACCGCCCGTATCCGTCTCGATAACGGCAAGTTCCAGACGCTTGATCTCACCCAATCCACCGACCAGCATCTGCGCCACGGCTATGTCCAGACCGCGCACGCCGCTCAGGGCCGCACTGCCGAGCGCGTCATGATCCACGCCGACAGCCGTGCCGTCAATTTGGTGGACCAGAAAATGATGTATGTCGGGATTTCCCGGGCGAAGGTATCGGCGGCGGTTTATACCGATGACCGAACGAAGCTGGTATCAGGAATCAAGGAGCGCGCAGGCGAGCGGCAGGTTGCTATCGAGAAACCGGTGCTTGGTCTTGAAAATGCAGGTAAGGTGAAAAGTGCAGGTTTAGGGTAGAGCGTATTCGGTTACCCGTTGATTTCAGTCACCGTTGCAAATGTCACAAATGGCCACTTCATCGGTAATCACACCTTCATTGATGCCAAACGGATTCTGGCAATTTATGCAAATGGCGGCGGGAACAGACTTGAAGGTGAAATCTGGCTTGGCTTCTCGCCGCTGCTTTTCCTCATGCCATTGGTGAATTTCTTCGGGTGTAAATGCCATTCGCAAGGCCTAGTCTCGATTTATGAAGCAATGATTATCGTCGATCAAACCACCAAATCGGCCACTGATGTCGCACCATCCAGAGCAGCCTTTGTGCAATAACGCGGCCCTTGCATCGCGCCAGAAACCGCGTTGCCATAGGGTATCGGTTTCGGAAGCGGCATCGGCGGGCCTTTGAAAACGACCTTATATTTGCCTTCGGAGCTGGTAAAAGCCCTTCTACGCTAGTGTAGCCGAGTGTTTCTTTTTATACTCTAACATACTGTAATGAATATATTAAATTGAATCATTCGCTTCGCTGGCATATCCCATCCTACGCCCCGATTTCCCGCCAACTGCTTGCGTGGTGCTTACTTGGAATGTGGGATTAACAGGAAACAGGAGTATGGCGAAACTTAACAAACGGTTTGTGGAATCGGTTAAACCGCAGAGCAAAGGACACGTCGTTTGGGACGATGAGTTCCCAGGCTTCGGTCTGCGTGTCTATCCTTCTGGAAAGCGTAGTTACATTGTCCAGTACCGGTCACGAGGACGATCTCGTCGCTATACCATCGGTCTTCATGGCTTGTGGACGCCTGAAACTGCGCGCCGCCAGGCGAAGGCCCTGCTCGGTCGGGCAGCGCAAGGCGGTGATCCTGCGGAAGAACGTGAAGAAGAACGAAGAGCGCTCACCATCAAGCAACTTTGCGAGCAGTATATCGCAGATATGGAAGCCGGGCTTATTCTCGGCAAAGGCGGCCGGCCCAAAAAAGAAACAACTGTTGCGATCGATGTGGGCCGTCTTAGGCGGCACATAGTTCCTCTTCTCGGGACCCGGCGCGTGCGAGACATCACCAAGCCAGACATGAATAATCTGATGAAAGACATCATCGCCGGCAAAACGCGGGTCACAGTGAAAACCGAAAAGCTCCGGGGCAAAGCAATCGTTCGCGGAGGCCCCGGAACAGCAATCCGAACGATGGGGCTTCTGGGCGGCGTCTTCTCATATGCCGTCGAAGCTGGCATTATCGAACACAATCCAACGCATGGACTTCGCAAACCGAAGTACAAGGTTCGGGATCGGCGGCTCAGCGAATCCGAATATCGGATGCTGGGCGACATTCTTCGTCAGGGGTGCAAAAGCGACCATCTGCGGATACACGCTGACATCCTCAAGCTCATTGCGCTGACAGGCTGTCGGCGCGGTGAAATCGTCAACCTCAAATGGAACGCTGTCGATCTCGATGGAAGCTGCTTGCGTTTGGCCGAAAGCAAGGAAGGCGCCTCGGTTCGTCCGGTCGGATTGCCGGTTGTGGAATATCTGGAGAAGGAACGGTTGCACCGAGCGGGAACCTATGTCTTTCCCGGTCAAGGCATCGACAATGCGGTTGGCAATTTTCCTCAAAGCTGGAAGAAGCTCTTCAAGGACACGCCCCTATGGGATATAACGCCTCACATCTTACGGCACAGCTTTGCCAGCATGGCCAATGATCTTGGTTTTACGGAAATCACAATTGCTGCGCTGATCGGTCACGCCAAAGGGACGGTCACCAGCAAATACGTGCATACGCTGGACTCCACGCTGATCATGGCTGCAGATACGGTCGCTGGTTATGTGAAAGCCCTTCTGGAAGGCGCAGAGTTCAGACGCAACACCTACACGCTGGATCGGCAATCCCGGCAGATAGCTATCGAACAAATGCTCAGTGACTCAAGACCTACGGGATAAAATATCCATAGGCTATGGCGGTCAATCATCGTGTTTCGTTGCGCGCGCGCCGTTCGCAACCCTGGGCCACAAGCGCCCAGATATCATCCAGTATTTCGGCAAAGTCCAAGGCAGGAAGCCCTAGGGATTCGATATAGGCACGCCAGCGCTGCTGCGCGTCGGAGTCCTTGGCCATGGTGTCGGACAATCCGACTGGACGCTCGCTCGGAACGGGTGTGGCCCTTCGTTCGAATGTCGCGGCTATGGCGGCGGCGAGAATCTTTTCGTCAATTGGTATTGCTTTGGGAATCGCCCAGAGATCGTAAAAATCCTTCATCCGGCCGTTGGCCAGCCCAAGTGCGACGATTGCCTGAAACTTCTCGGCAATGACGGCTGCGGGCGGATAGGCCCGAATATTCGGTTCTTCCATGCCGAGCAATGAGGGGTAATCGATCATTTGGTTGGCATCGGTCAGCGCGTCGCCAAATCCGATATCGAGTGTTACCGGAATGCGCGTGCGTTCGAGATAAGCATGGGTGCGCAGGCGAATGCCGCTATATTCTGTCTCCTCTCGGATAAAAGTTGCGGACAGAGCTTTGGTGTCAAATTCCAGGCCATCACCTCCTTTGATCATCATGATCTCAGCGAATATCGTCTTGATCGCATCGACATCCGCTTCGCCGAAGCCTAGAAAATCCGCATCGCGGGTTTCGCGATTATTATGATCGAGCCATTGGGTAACCAGCATTCCTCCCTTCAGGATATAATTATCGCGATAGGCGGATTGCGATAGTCGGAACAGCAATCGTTCGAGGGCAAAGCGCACGAGCAATATGTCGAAGGCCCGGTCTTGCGCTCGGGCCATGTTAAGCAGGCGTTGCTTAACCGACGCGGCGATATTTTTTGGTCCGTCAGCCATTAAATGTCAGCGCCTCCAGATAAGGGCGCATCACGCGCCATGCGCCTCCTGCTTGCGCGGCATCTGCGATCTGCGCGGGTGTTGCTTTACGCTGGTCGAGTGCGGCGCGCAGGCCTTCGACTGCAACCGACCGGTCGGCGAGACGGTTATTGCGGAACATGTCAGCGAGCGTTTTGGTCACCGAATATACCGGCACTTCAACGCCCGAAATCATGTGCTTCTCGACCTCTTGCTGGAGATATTTATTGGCAAAACGTACAATCCGGACTGGCGGATAGCTTGGCACGGGAGACCAGTCGCTGGTGCTGATTGCGACCCAGGTCTTGCGCGGCATTTGGTCGGTAAGGCCGTGATAGGCGAGAGCTGACACCATCGCGATGATACCTTTGGGAATTCGTTTCGATACTTCGGCCAGCGTTAGATCGCTGTCGATATCGCCATGGGGATCCTGATAAAGACCGCGCCCGATGCGCAGGATATCGCCATCCTTGAGTGCGCGTTGGATCGTTGTCCCAGCAATCCCGGCTTTACGCAGGTCTTTGGCACGTATAATAGGCCGCTCAGCAATGATCGAGCGTAGGTGTTCGCGTTGGCTTGGCGCCTGTTTAGGCATGTTACAAATCCTATGACTAAATCAATATCTATTAAAGGTTTTGTAACAATCATTGCTTGCCAAAGCTAGTCGGAAATTCCAATGCTGTTGGCGCACAGGCAAAAGGCCTGCATCTCATATTTCTTTACGGTATGCTTTTTTGAGGGGAAAGCCTTCCCCTGACCCGGAGCCGCTGCGCTGTCTCCGGCTACCCCATCTACGGGGAAACCCCGCAACGCCCCGGACAAATGAGCGGGGCTGATGACGCGCTCTGTTCCGCAGGCCGTGCGGCCTGCTCCTAAGGGCGCGGCATTTTATTTGCGGCCACGCTCGCACTCTGGTCCGGTGGTCATGTTTTGAAGCGCAAGCCGGCCGGACGACAGGCCCCGACCAACCGCTTGCGCACGCCATTATTGGCAATTTGCACCTTACTTCCAGGGTGCGATTATTTGTTTGTTGCAATCTCGCTAGCCGCTCGGGTGATCGGGCGCGAGCAGGTTGCTGCGGACGGCGCGGACGCGCCGGCGTTGTTTTCCGGCACCAGAGAGACGGTGTGGGCGGCGCTCCCGACTAGGCCCGCCGCGCTCAGGCGCAACCCCGCCCTTCGGGCGGGGTCTTCCACTTCGTTTCAGCCCTATCGACTGCTTTTCAAAGCAGTCAAACAAGCAATTTTGTGCGCCTGACCGCTTGATGCGGGCCTTTCTGGTCGCTCTTGCCGCCCACCCCGCCTCTCCGGGGCCGGGTGCGGCAGTTTTGGGGCGATGGAGGCGGTTATGTTGCATGAAAATTCTAAGGTTTCGAATAGCGGCACGAGCAGGAAAACGAAGGCAAAGCGCGCTTCGCGCGCAGCGCGCAAGACCCGCCGTGGCGGTCACGCTGCGACGAAGACGTCACTTTATGATGAAGTGACCGCGCAGATTATCGCGCAGTTGGAGGAAGGGGTTTTTCCTTGGGTGAAACCTTGGAATGCTGGCAACGCTGTGACCGGCTTGCCGCGCAACGCAATTTCGGGACGGCATTATTCGGGCATCAATATCCTTATTCTTTGGGGAGCCGTGATTGATGGCGGCTATCCCTCGCAGGACTGGCTGACATTCCGGCAAG
>Ga0315904_10000229_pt1 | contig 92497 bp, 77 predicted proteins | sample LakEriMetagenome_6_FD_203529 | JGI IMG/M metagenome (GOLD analysis project Ga0315904, IMG submission 203529) | Freshwater fungal communities from buoy surface, Lake Erie, Ohio, United States - Buoy 12 MA120 | ecosystem: Environmental > Aquatic > Freshwater > Lake | place: USA: Lake Erie, Ohio...
CTCTGTCTGCACAAAAAGATCGTGCTCGACCCAATCGCTTTTGAAAGCCTCGACGACTTGCGCAACCCCGTCGACAAAGACCGGTTTGACTTGATCGGTCGAAGGACTGTCCTGAGCCAAAGCGTCCGAGGAAACGCTGAGACTACAAAGCGTTAGACTGATGGCCAAGCCTCGGCTGGCCTTAACATCGAAAGGTTTATTCATGTTGGTTCTTTGGTTCCATCGATTGGCCTTCGGCAAGTCGGCTCAAATCGTTCCAGAAAGTCACGTACTTGTTTCGGTCTTTGATGTATTCGTCGTCGAAGACCGCCCGCCGGAGTTCTTCTCGCTGATCGACGAATTTTGAATAGTCTCTAGCATCGTTTGGATGAAAGACAGGACAAGGCTTATCGTAGACGACCGTTGCACCTTTGTTGCCTTCGGTGTGAAATCGCGACATGCCTATGACTCGATCGGCGACGAAGATCGCTTCGTTGAGTTCGTGGGTGACCATCAAGATGGTGTATTCGGGCCGTTTGCCTTCGCGCTTTCGTTGCAGGTTCTCTTGATAGAAACGCAAGAGCATGTACTGCAAATCCTCTCGCATCGCTTCGTCCAAGGCACCAAAGGGCTCATCGAGCAGAACCACCTTGGGTCGCATGATCAAGGCCTGTGCGACGGCCACTCGCTGTTTCATTCCGCCGGACATTTCCCCTGGATATTTCCCGCATGCATGTTCGAGGCCGACTTGTTCGAGAAACTCTCGAGCTTGGGCCAGATGTTGCCGTCGTTGTTTCAGGTATTTTGGAAAGAGCACCAATCGTGAGAAAAAGGAGCTTTGATCGAGCTTGAGCCCGAAAGCTACGTTCCCTTCTGCGGTCAGAAAGTCGTACAGCGAGTACTGCTGGTAAACGATACCGACATTGCGCGTAGGGCCAGTGACGGCTTGGCCATCGGCAAGAATTTTACCTTCGCTCGGTGGGTGGGTTCCAAGAATGGCCTTGAGCAGCGTGCTTTTTCCGCAACCGCTCGGTCCGACAATGGCAACGATTTGTCCGGGCCATATCTTGAGATTGATCCTGTCCAAGACCGGATAGTCACCAAAGCGGTGAGAGACGTTTTGGATCTCAAGCGCGTACTGGCTCATTGCGTGTGATGGGGGGTTGATGCATGGTGGTCGGATGGTCCACCGAAAAGTAGCTTAAACAATTGTAACAGTCCAACGACCACAATACCCGCAAAGATTCCTAAAGCAAAATCAAACAACAAGGGTGCCAGATAGCTCAGCACCGCCCCGACGATGGGGACTCCATGAAGCAGATGGGCGAAGGATTCGCTCCAGTGGTGAAGCGTAGAAAACTGATGGCTGATGATACCCCCTCCGACGAGGAACATCGCTGCGGTACCGGCGATTCCCAGGAAGCGAAGCAAGTACGGGGCGATCCAAAGAATGCCTGCCCCGAGTTTTCGAAGGCTCAAGTCCATGGGGTTTGTCCCCTTGCGATCGACGAGTCGAAGCCCCAAATCGTCTAGTTTGACAATCGCAGCAACCAGACCGTAGACACCGACAGTCATCAGGACGCCGACGGACAGCAGCACACCGAGAGTAACCCCAAAAGGCTGACCTGCCAGGGTGCCCAAGGTGATGACAATGATTTCTGCAGAGAGGATAAAATCGGTTCGAATCGCTCCTTTGATTTTATCTTTTTCAAGCTTGACTGGATCGATGTCCGGGTCGCTGATGGCTTGCAAACGTTGATCGCGGTCCTGTTGGTCTTGCTCGTGACTTTTGGGATGAAGCCAACTGTGGAGGATCTTTTCAACGCCTTCGAAGCAAAGATAAACGCCACCGAGCATCAGCAGGGGCTTAATGGCCCAAGGAGCCAGCCAACTGATGAGCACCGCAGCGGGGATCAAAATCGCTTTATTGACGGCTGAGCCGACGGCGACTTTCCAAACCACCGGCAGCTCTCGATCTGCCGAGAGTCCTGTGACTTGTTTGGCGTTGAGAGCCAAGTCGTCTCCGAGGACCCCTGCGGTCTTTTGGACTGCGACTTGGCTCATCGTCGAGACATCGTCTAGGATTGAGGCGATGTCATCAAGGAGAGTAAAGAGCGTAGCTCCTGCCATGTTGGGCCGACTAGCCCTTCTTGGCTGCTTCGTACCGCTTGGTCACTTCGTTCCAGTTAACGACGTTCCAGAAAGCGGCGATATAATCGGGGCGACGGTTTTGATACTTGAGGTAATAAGCGTGTTCCCAGACGTCCAATCCAAGGATGGGCTTTCCTTCGATACCAGCGACAGCTTTGCCCATCAGCGGGCAGTCTTGATTGGCCGTCGATCCGATTTCGAGTTTGCCGTTATTGACCACCAGCCAAGCCCAACCCGAGCCGAAGCGTCCGACGCCGGCGGCAGCGAACTTTTCTTTGAATGCATCAAAGCTTCCGAAGGTCGCTTCGATGTCTGCGAGCAAAGCTCCCGAAGGTTTGCCACCTGCATTCCAACCGATGATGTTCCAGAAGAAGGTGTGGTTCCAATGCCCACCGCCATTGTTTCGGACTGCAGTACGCTTATCGTCGGGGATGGCTGCTAGATTGGTGATGACCTCTTCGATCGTCTTGTTTTCAAATGGTGTGCCTTCGAGGGCCTTGTTCAAGTTATTGACGTAGGCTTGATGGTGCTTGCCGTGGTGGATTTCCATCGTTTGAGCGTCGATGTGGGGTTCCATCGCGTTGGATGCGTAGGGCAAAGGTGCAAGCGTAAAAGGCATTATGAATTCTCCTTGAAAACGAAACTTCAGAAAGCAAACTATCGGACGGAGGATCGAGTATACTATAAGGATCCGCACGGGCCGATGGATTAACTTACGGCAGGAGCGGTTTTTTCGCCAGTGGCAAGACCTCCAGCGGGGTGAATCTCCCAGCAGAAAAAAGTGATTTGACTTAGAAATGAAAAACGTTGCAATTGTTTATTTTTCCTCAGCCGGGCACACCCAACAGCTTGCCCACGCGATTGCTGAAGGGATCCGGAGCGTGCCTCAATCCACGGCTACACTATGGCGGATCGAAGCAGGCGATATGCGGGATGGTCGTTGGAAAAACGAGGAGATCTTCTCGGGATTGCTCAGAGCTGACACGATCGTTTTTGGAACTCCGACCTACATGGGTGGTATGGCCGCGCAGTTCAAATCCTTCATCGATGCTTGCAGCGGTGTATGGTACGAACAAGCTTGGAGAAACAAACTCGCCGCTGGCTTTACACACTCCCAAGGTCTCTCGGGGGATAAACTCAACACTCTCGAAGGACTTATGATCCATGCGATGCAGCATGGCATGATCTGGGTCAGCCTGGGTATGCGTCCTGAAGGGAGCGCCCCGAATCAAATCAATCGGCTCGGCTCCTACGTCGGTCTCATGGCTCAAAGCGAAGCCGAGCAAACGAACCTCCATGACGGGGATCGCCAAACCGCAAGACTATTCGGTCAGCGGATCGCCGATGCGACCCACCGCTGGCAACGGACTTAATCACTGATCTTACAGAGGACTTAAAGCGTGAGATTCTGCAGCCTGTCAAGATTCCTTGCAGCACTATCACAGTCGTTATCCATAGCGATGCTCTACGCAAGTGTTGCATCGGCTCAAGATGCGATTTCGTTCAATCGGGATATTCGCCCGATCTTATCAGACAATTGCTTTTTCTGTCATGGGCCTGACAACAACAAGCGCGAGGCGGATCTACGGCTCGATACGCTCGAAGGTCTCCACGGCAAAGAGGGCAAACCAGGGGCAATCGTTCCGGGCAACCCCCAAGAGAGCTTGCTCATCGCAAGAATCCTCTCGCAGGACCCTCAAGAGCACATGCCTCCGGCTTCAAGCGGTAAAAAACTCTCGGCCGAGCAAATTGAATTGCTCCGCAAATGGGTTGCGCAAGGTGGCAAGTATCAAGGGCATTGGGCTTTCTTGCCTCGCAAGCTCATCGATGCCACGGGAGCACCCTCGAGCGATCAGCAAATCCGCCAACGCATCGACGCTCTGATCGATGCCGACATCGCCAAACAAGGGCTTGTGTCGAGCCCCAAAGCCGACCGCATCACGCTGCTTCGCAGACTCTATTTCGACCTAACAGGTCTGCCACCGACGGATGCCCAAGCCCAAGAGTTCCTATCGGATAACTCACCGCAAGCCTACGAGCGACTCGTGGATCGCTTATTGGCATCGCCCCATTTTGGTGAACGTATGGCGATGTGGTGGATGGACTTAGTTCGCTATGCCGACTCGGTCGGATACCATGGAGACCAAGAGGTGAGTGTCTCGCCGTTTCGCGAGTATGTCATCCGTTCGTTTAACAACAACAAGCCCTTCGATAACTTTACGATCGAACAGCTCGCAGGGGATTTGCTCGATGCACCGACGTTGGATCAAAGGATCGGCTCGGGCTATAACCGCCTTGGGATGATGAGCGCCGAAGGGGGAGTGCAGGATCGCGAGTATTTGGCCAAGTACATGGCTGAGCGCGTTCGCAATGCCAGCGGAACTTGGCTCGGGATTACCCTGGGGTGTGCCGAATGCCACGACCATAAATTCGATCCCCTCTCGACGAGGGACTTTTATAAGTTTGGAGCCTTTTTTGCCGATATCAAAGAACGAGGCTTGTACTCGGGCGCAAACTCCGATGGGAATTGGGGCCCCTACATCAAAGTTCCATCGGAACAGGAATCTCTAGAGCTCAAGTCGATCGAAGAAAAAATCGCGCAGGCACAAGCGATCATCGATCGAAATACTCCCGATTTGCTTGCCGATCTGGAAGCTTGGGAGGCCAATCAAGTTCCATGGACGGTGCTTAAAGCCGACTCAATGGCATCGCTCGAAGGGGTCACGCTAAGGGGACTTGCCGATGGATCCTACTTGGCCAGCGGTATCAACCCCTCGACCGATACTTATTTGTTGACCGCAAGCGATCTTCCGACGGGAGTGACCGCATTTCGCTTGGAGGTTCTGCCAGACGATTCGTTGCCTGCCAAGGGACCAGGTCGTGCGGGCAACGGAAATTTTGTCCTTTCGGAGTTCGTCGTGCAACATCGCCCAGCCAATGGGCCGACAAGCATCGTCGCGCTGGCTAACCCGAGTGCAACCTATGAACAAACGGGCGCCGCTGGAGGGAATCCCTATGGAAAATGGCTAGTGGCCGCAGCGTTGGACAAGGATCAAAAGGGGCGCAACTGGGGTTGGGCAGTCATGGAGCAGGTTGGCAAACCTCATGCGGCGATTTTCGAGACGGTCGATGACCTGAAGATCGCAGCAGGCGACTCGGTCGTCATCGGGCTTTGGCAAAACCTCAACAACCCTCAACATACGATCGGGCGATTTCGCTTGTCGGTCACAACTGCCAAGCGACCAGTGCAAGCAGCTACAAGTCTATCGGCTGAGCTCGAAGCGATTTTAGCTACGAAGAAAGCGGAGCGAACTTCGGAGCAAACGGCCAAGCTCATGGCCTACTATCGCTCGATTGCACCGAGACTAGAGCCACAGCGGCAGGAGTTGGCTGAATTGCTCAAGAGCCGTGAGCAACTCGACAAAAGGATCGCAACGACGCTCGTGACCGAGTCTGTAGCACCGCGTATGGTCAGGGTCTTGGCTCGTGGCAATTGGATGGATGAGACCGGAGAAGTTGTCCTGCCGGGATTTCCTTCCTCTCTGACGGCAAACACGGCGAATCCCCAGGAAAATGATCCGAGCCGACGACTTAACCGTTTGGACTTGGCCAAATGGATTGTCGATCCGAACCATCCGCTCACGTCACGGGTGTTGAGCAATCGTTTATGGAAGCTGTTTTTTGGAAGTGGGATTTCTCGCAAGCTCGATGACCTAGGAGCCCAGGGAGAGTGGCCCACGCATCCTGAATTGCTCGATGAACTGTCCGAGTGGATGATCGATACAGGTTGGGACACCAAGCGATGGATCAAGACCGTTTTGATGACCGAAGCCTATCAGCGCAGTTCCACTCCAAAGGGTGAGGTTCGGGACAAGGACCCTTACAATCGTTATTTGGCTCGGCAGGGACGGTTCCGTTTGGATGCTGAGATGGTCAGGGACAATGCACTGGGTGTCAGTGGACTGTTGGTCACCAAGCTCGGTGGTCGGAGCGTGCGCCCCTATCAGCCCCCTGGATATTGGGCTTATCTAAATTTCCCTCAGCGCGAGTGGCAAAACGGGGCAGGGGAGGAGCTCTATCGTCGGGGCCTCTACACCCATTGGCAGCGACAATACCTCCATCCGAGTCTGCTCGTGTTTGACGCACCAAGTCGCGAGGAGTGCACGGCCGATCGGCCGAGATCCAACACACCTTTGCAGTCGTTGGTATTGCTCAACGATCCGATCTACATCGAGGCTGCCCGCAGTTTTGCCGAGTTGATTGCAAGGCAATCGGGTGATAGTTCGGCCAAGCTTGAGTATGCCTTTGAGCGGGGGCTCTCCAGAGCACCTTCGGACCAAGAGAAGGAGATCCTTCTGGGCTTGTACCGAGCGCACTTGGAGCAGTTTCAGGCTTCGGCTCAATCGGCAAAGGAATTGCTAACCGTGGGTAGTCGACCTGCGGCAAGCGACATCGACGCTGCAGAACTTGCGGCCTGGACGAGCGTTGCTCGAGCACTGATGAACTTGCACGAGTTTATCACGCGTTATTGATTGATTGATTGATTGGGGACTGATTTACTTCCGAGGATTGATCGCAGATGAGTTCGCACATCGATTGGATTGGCCGCAGAACGTTTTTGCAAAGGCCGGGGATAAGCCTAGGCGCCATGGCGCTCGGCTCGTTGCTATCGCGAGGGGCATCGGCAAGTCACGAGCAAGGTTTGGAGTTGTCCAAAGGGTCGATTCAACCGTTGCATCATGCGCCCAAGGCCAAGCGGATCATCTGGCTTTATATGGCTGGAGGAATGACCCATTTAGAGACGTTCGACCACAAGCCCAAATTGGCCCAGATGCATGGCAAGCCGATGCCAGAGTCGATCACCAAGGGCCAGCAGATCGCGCAGTTGCAAGGGCAGAAACTCAATTGCTTTGCCCCTCAGCACAACTTCAAGCCCTGGGGTCAGAGCGGTCAAGTGATTTCGGAGATTTGGCCTCAATTGGCGTCCAAGTGCGCCGACCAGATGTGCATCGTGCGATCATTGCATACCGATGCGATCAACCACGATCCGGCCCATACGTTCATGAACACCGGATCGATGATCAATGGACGTCCAGCGATGGGTTCATGGTTGCTTTATGGCTTGGGTGCCCAAACCGATAACCTGCCCGGTTTCGTGGTGATGGTCTCGACGGGCAAATACGGGCAGCGTCAGCCGATTGCGGCCCGTCAATGGCATTCAGGATTTCTGCCTGGACAGTATCAAGGTGTCGAGTTTCGCGGGACGGGCGATCCGGTGCTTTATGTGGGGAATCCCAAGGGGGTTGATGTGCAAAAGCAGCGACAGGTCGTCGATGCGGTCGCCTCGCTCAACGGGCTTGCCCAAGAGCGGCTCGAGGATCCCGAAATTGCGACGAGAATCCAGCAGTATGAACTGGCGTTTCGCATGCAAGCAAGCGTACCGGAATTGATGGATGTTTCGAAGGAGCCACAGCACATTATTGATCTCTACGGCACCAAGGGTGGTGATGGTTCGTTTGCATCGAATTGTTTGCTGGCTCGGAGATTGGCCGAGAGAGGAGTCAGGTTCATTCAACTTTACCATCGCGATTGGGATCACCACGGGGCGGTCAAGGCCCATTCGGAGGGGACGGCCAAGGAGGTTGATCAAGGGGTCGCGGCCCTCATCACGGACTTGCAACAGAGGGACATGCTAAAGGATACCATCCTTGTTTTTGGTTCTGAATTTGGCCGAACCCCGATGGCCCAAGGCGACGGTCGGGATCACCATTTGGCCGGTTTTACAATGTGGTTTGCTGGTGGTGGTTTCAAGCCCGGATTCAGCTACGGGGCGACCGACGAGTTTGGATACCATGCGGTTGAGAATATCGTCTCGGTGCATGACATCCATGCGACTTTGCTGCATCAGCTAGGGATCGACTACCAGCGGTTCAGTTTCAAATTCCAGGGGCTAGATTCTCGACTCACAGGTGTCGAACCCTGCCGAGTGGTGCATGAGTTGCTCGTGTGAGTGCGTTTCGTTAAGAATCGATCAGAAGTGGGTTAATGCGATTGATGAAATCCGACGAACATTGGATGCAGTTGGCTTTGGAGATGGCCAAAAAGGGTCAAGGCTACGTCGAGCCCAATCCTATGGTTGGAGCTGTCTTGGTTCGCAACGGAGAGTTGGTTGCAAGCGGTTTTCACGAACGCTTTGGTGGACCTCACGCGGAGGTAAATGCTCTTGAGGGATTCGATGCCCAAACGGTTTTGGAATCGACGCTCTATGTGACGCTTGAGCCGTGCGCTCACCATGGCAAGACCCCTCCGTGCGTCGATCTGCTCTTAAAGAAACCGCCACGGCGGATTGTGATTGCCATGGAAGATCCCTACGAAAAGGTTTCGGGTCTTGGGATACGCAAGCTCCGGGAGGCAGGAATCGATGTGACAGTTGGACTTCTTGGGGATCAAGCTCGGGAGCTCAATGCGCCCTATTTGAAGCGACTTTCAAGCCGATTGCCTTGGGTGATTGCCAAGTGGGCGATGACTCTCGATGGGTCGATAGCGACGGCTTCGGGAGATTCCAAATGGATATCCAATGAACGATCTAGGCAGCAGGTGCATCGGTTGCGATCCAGGGTCGATGCGATCCTCGTTGGAAGTTCTACCGTTCTGGCAGACGATCCGATGCTGACGGCAAGATTAGGGGCAGGAGAGACGGCAGCTAGAAAGGCGATACGAGTCGTTTTGGATCGGCGATTTCGCATCGGGACTTCGAGTCAATTGGTTCAAACGGCAAGCCAGACACCTCTTTGGGTAGCCGTCGACCAAAGGGTGCTTAGAAACATGCCCGACAAAAGGTCGGAGTTTCAAAGAGCCGGAGTGGAGTTTTTGGAGCTCGATGGCTTGGCCAGTGAAAGTTCGCCGATGGGGCTCAAGCAGGTACTCGGGGCGATTGCAAGCCGAGGTGGAACCAATGTGCTGATCGAAGGTGGTGCGGGGGTTTTGGGAAGTTTTTTTGATGCGAATTTGGTCGATCAAGTCGAATGTTACATAGCTCCGAGGGTCATCGGAGGTCAACATGCCCGGCGGGCGGTGGCCGGACTTGGGGTCGAATCGATTGCGCGGGCTACTGCATTTCGGTCGGTTCGCTGGACCTCGATCGATGGCGACTTGGTTTTTTCCGGGGTTGTGGCCAAGTGTCCGGCTGATTGATGCAAGCCAGGTTTTTTGACTGCATATTGCGAATTTAGGGCAATTAGTCTGCCAAAAGCCCTGGTTCGCTTGACAGTTACCCCATCGAAGAGTTGTAATATCGTTTAGTATCGCCGCAGCGGATTGTCGCGACGGCATGGACTTATAGGTCTAAATTTTTGATAACCCACATTTGAGGAAGTGCGATGCGCGCGAAACTTTTTCTAGCGATGTGCTTGGCAAGCATGCCCATGTGCATGGTCGGTTGCGATTCAAGTACTGAGAATCAAGTAGGCACCGGTGCTGGCGTTATGCCACCGGATGTCAAAGAGCGTCTTGAAAAGCAAAACAAGGCTTACGAAGAGGCGATGAAGAAGCCGATCGATACCCAAGGGCGCACTGCACCTCCAGGCAACTGATCGGGCAGGCAACTGATCGGGCAGGTGGCTCATCGAGTCGAGCATCTTTCGAGATGAAACATTCAAAGCCTCCCAATTTTTTGGGGGGCTTTTTTATTAACCTCTTGGATGGAATTGTTTGTGAACTTTCTTGAGTTTGCTGTTTTCGACTTGGGTATAGATCTGCGTCGTTTCGATGCTTGCGTGGCCTAGCATCTCTTGAATGAGCCTCAGATCAGCCCCACCTGCGAGAAGGTGGGTGGCGAAACTGTGGCGCAGAGTGTGAGGCGAAGTTTCAGGGTCGATCCCAACCCGCAGAGCGTAACGTTTGACCAACTCCCAAATCGCCTCACGGCGGAGTCGAAGTCCGCTACGAGAGAGGATAAGCCAAGGGGTTTGCTTAGGATCGCGATTCTCAATCAATTTGACTCGCGAGCTACTTAGATACTCTCGGATTGTCTCGACGGCTCGTTGTCCGAGTGGAACCATACGCTGCTTGCTCCCTTTGCCTTCTGCCAAGCAGTAGCCTTGATCGAGAAAGACATTCGAGAGCAGCATGTCGGAGACCTCCGAGACACGGCAGCCGGTCGCATAGAGCAGTTCGAGAATCGCGCGATCGCGAAGCCATAGCGGATCGTATTTTTGGGGGGCTGTAAGAAACCGATCGATCAAGGTAGCGTTGATGACAGTCGGCACCCTGCGCCAAAGTTTTGGGGTCGTAAGCAATTCGGCTGGATTGTCGGTGATGGCCGCTTCGAGTTGAAGGAACTTGTAGAACATCCTGAGCGAAACGATGTGCCTAGCGATCGAGCTTGCGGCAAGTTTCTTTTCCTTGAGCCAGACCAAATAATTGGTTAAATCGTCAATCTTTAACTTGTTCGGCAAGCGACCTGAGAGCCAGCTCTGAAAATGTTCAAGATCGCGTCCGTAGGCCTCGACGGTATTGGAGGCAAGGTGGCATTCGCTCCGCAGATAGCTAACGAATCGCTCAGACCAACCGGCAAAGCTGGTTTCCTGCTGTGGTGCAGTTTGGTTCTGAAGCGAAAGTTTCTTAAGTTTGCTTTTCATATCTGCAATATACCTTACTGATCCTAGCGATTACACTTGTTGGAGGTTTCGGGTACTAGAGTAAGTCTATATTTCTTTTGTTAACGGGTGAGTTGCATGAGGGTACTGGATTCTCATCCGAGAGGATATGCTGATCGATCCTGAGGGCAACGGCCGCGTATGATTGGAAGCTTCTCCTGGAGTTGAGATTTGAATGCAAGACATCATTATCGAAAAACCCTACGAGTTTATCCCTCCGAATCGACGCCGCTGGCTACCTCGTACCGTTTTGAAACTCAATATCGTGCCTTGGTACCTACGGCGATATGAAGGGATCGTATCGCACAGGCTCGAAGGGATCGACCATTTCCGAGAGTCACTCAGGCAAGGCCATGGGGTGTTGCTAGCTCCAAACCATTGCCGTTACGCAGATCCATTGGTTTTGTCCCATGTGGCCGTCGCTGCCGACACGCTCATGTATGCGATGGCCTCTTGGCATTTGTTTCATCAAAGCCGTTTTCAACGCTGGGCTCTGCGAACCATGGGAGCTTACAGTGTCTATCGCGAGGGTCTCGATCGCCAAGCATTGGATTTAGCGGTCGAAACGCTTTCGCTTCCCGATCGGCCCTTGGTTGTCTTCCCAGAAGGTGCCGTCTTTCGTACGAACGATGTGCTTCAACCACTGCTCGACGGTGTGGCATTCATCGCCCGCACAGCCGCCAAGCGTCGTGCCAAGGAGAGCTCGTCAGGCAAAGTCGTGATCCATCCGGTTGCGATCAAGTATCTGTTCCATGGGGATCTGAACAAGGCCATTGGACCCACCCTCGAATCGCTCGAAAAGAGATTGACTTGGGAAGCCACCAAGCAAGCCCCATTGGTCGAGAGGATCGCCAAAATCACGCATGCGATGCTCAGTCTCAAAGAAATCGAATACCTCGGGGCCCCCCAAAGCGGCGCGTTTGTCGATCGGCAGCAAGGACTCGTCGATCATCTGCTCGAACCGCTCGAGCAGCAGTGGTTAGGTAAGCAGGCAACTGGCCCAATCATCCCTCGAATAAAAACTCTCAGGATGAAAATCGTCCCAGAGCTAACGACTGGCGAATTGACCGAATCGGAGAGGGAACGCCGATGGCAACAACTTTCTCGGATCTATCTTTCCCAGCAGATAGCGTCCTATCCACCCGAGTACCTCTCCTCGCCGACAACCGATACGCGGATCCTCGAAACCATCGAACGACTCGAAGAGGATCTTACCGATAAAGCAGGTATCCATGGGCCGATGGAAGTGGTCATTCGCATTGATAAGGCGATCGAGGTGCCCGTCGATCGAGCACCCAAGGGCGAGGAGGATCCGATCATGAAGACGCTTCGCGAACGCTTACAGGCCATGCTCGATGATTTGGCCACATGGAGCAATCGGGTCAGTCTCTAATGAAGAACATAGCCTTTCGGACGATCGGACTTTAGAATACCGGTAATAAAAATGGTTCTTCAGGTTTTTTAGCGGCTAGAAGCTCGGTTTTCTCGTACTCAGCGTCGCGGTACTCGTACTCGTACTCGTACTCGAAAACGCTTGAATCGATTCAGGGCGATCACTTTGTCAACGACATCCCAATAAGACTATTTCGAGTACGAGTACCGTTTCGAAGTCAAAAACATCGAGGGCTGAAAGTCTAGGCCTCGAAGTTTCCGTGCGTACCGAGACCGCTTCCGAGGTGGATTTCGCAGGCCAATCGGGCAGTGATAAACATCCACTCGCACAGTTCCGGAGAGTGATCGAAGCAGGCTTTGAGCTCGCTGCGCAGGTACCCTAGATCGCAGGGGCCTCGGAGTCGGTTGCGTTCCCGATAGATCACCGGCCAGACACAGTTCCAGGTCCGACGGATCCAAGGACTCAGTCCGTAACTATCGGCAAGCAAAACGTCGCGGTGCCACTGCGCAAGCTCAGCGATGCAACTGGTCCATGCCGTCGAGTCAGGGGTGAATTGACCGACGGTTGTTTTCGATTTGAATCGTTCGTTGGCACTTGCCAGAGCGTCGATCAATCGTTCGGTTAGAAGCTCCAAAGAGGGTCGTGGTGCGATGAATTCTGACTCGTACTCGATACTCATCCAATCGGGTTGCGCAAAACGCACGGTCCATGTCCGGGGTGACCAATCGAGCGAGCAATGCAACTCAAGCACATCGCCAGAGGGAAAGGCGTTGACATTCATCGGTTTGCTTCGCCGGATGGCTTGTTTGCGAACCATCGTCGTCCAGTCCTGGGAAGTCACCCGCGCGGTAGCTGGTATTGCGAATTCTTCAATTCCGAGACTTATAAGCCACCGTCTTTTCGGATCGTCAACCTGCTGGGTTAGTTGCTCCAGGTTAGGAGTGAAGACAAATTCCTCGTCGTCCTCGAAGTGCCATGGCAAGGCATTGGCTGGGATGAGTTCTAAGAGTCCCCCAAGCTTGTTTTCTTGAGCGTAATTCCAAAGCTTGATCGCTTCGTCTGTTTGTTCCGGGAGCGTCTGGCTGGACGTAAGGACTTGGATGGTCGTGATCCAAGGCCGAATGGTTCGGGCTTTTTCGTGATTGATGCACAGTGTTAGGGATTGAAGCCAGCTCTCGGTGAATTCGCGTTGGTTTGTCATGGAGGCGATATAGCCGTTTAAGTTGGCCTAGTGCTAGAGCGAATCGGATAATCGATCCACTATATCGAAAAGTCGATAATCGTCATTCCCGAGTTGGGAAACTTATCAAACTCTGTAAGTAACACCGCTCCTTGTTCAAGCCCAACTCGGTTGCTAACGAGGCGATCGGGTGCGAGTTGTCGGCTCGCGATTTTCTCGAAGATCTCTCGATAGTAAGTTGGTTGCATGCCGTGGCTGCCGTAGATTTCGAGTTCTTTGGCAATGACCATGGCCATGGGTATTTGAGGCCGAGATTGCTCGGCTAGCATGAGTCCAACCTGGACATGGCGGCCCCTTTTGGCCAAGCAAGCGATGGAGTTGTAGCAAGTCTGAGGATGACCTAGAGCATCGAGCGAAACATTTGCACCTCGACCGGTGATATCGCCGATGGCCGAAACGACATCGACCTTGGTTGCATCGAGAATCACTTGGGCACCCAGAGCGCTGGCCGACGCAAGTCGACTCGATTGCACATCGACAGCGATGATTTTAGCTCCGAGCGATTTGGCAATCATGATCGCCGAGAGGCCCACGCCACCACAACCGTGGATCGCGACCCACTGGCCTTGCTCGAGGCGAGCTTGGGACACCAAGGCTCTATAGGCGGTGATGAATCGGCAACCGAGACTCGCAGCGCTGATAAAGTCGATACCCTCGGGCAAGGCAACTAGGTTCACATCGGCCTGTTGGATCAGAACTCGATCTGCGAAGCCTCCCCAGTGGGTAAAGCCCGGTTGCGAGTGATGATCGCAGATGTGAGTATTTCCTAGTTTGCATTCCAAGCAAGTCCCACAACCGCAACAAAAAGGAACAGTCACTGGCTGCCCCTCCCGGAAATTTCTGACCGATTTGCCGACCGAGACGATCACTCCCGAGAGTTCGTGGCCTGGCACATGTGGGAGTTTAATGTCCGGATCATGTCCCATCCAAGCGTGCCAGTCACTTCTGCAAATGCCGCATGCTTTAAGCTCGATGACCGCTGCATGTTCCGCAGGAGTTGGATCGGGAAGATCCTCGATCGAAATGGCACCTCGAAAACTCCGAAAGATAGCTGCTCGCATCGCTATGGCACTAGGATGTCATTTCATCCGGTTCGTTGGCCAGCACGCGAGTCTCGACCGGACTGCGTCCTTTTCCAATCGGATGGGTATTGTGGATACCGATCGATACTTGTCGGATAGCCCGCTGGACAATGCGCTTGAGATCGGTCTCTCCGAGTGCGATCAGAGCAGCGATGGTCGCCGACAAAACACAGCCGGCTCCGTGTGTGTTCTGGGTATCAAAATGCTTCGACTGGATGGCGATATTCTCTTTGCCGGATCCCAAAATGTGCTCCGACTGCCCATCGACTTGCCCCATCTTGGCCAGGACGAACCTAGCCCCCATCTGATGCAGGTCGTGGATAGCTTTGGCCACATCCTGGTTGGTCTTGATCGCAATGCCGGTGAGCTTCTCGAGTTCGAATCGGTTCGGGGTCACCAAGAACGCTTTAGGAAGCAATCGGCGGTAGGCATCGACAGCATCATCGGCCACCAGGGGATCACCATGCTTGCTGACCATGACCGGATCGACGATCAGTGGAAACGTAAATTGCTGTGCGGCTTGGTGGATCGCATCGATTGTCTCGGCGGTACCCAGCGCGCCGGTTTTGGCGACGACCGGTTGGATATCGTCGAGGACGGCTGCGAGTTGATCGAGGACCAATTCGCTAGGGAGGTTTTCTATGCGGCGAACCCCCAGTGAGTTTTGGGCCGTGATCATCGTCACGACCGAGGCACCATAGACGCCAAACTGCTGGAATGTTTTCAAGTCGGCTTGCAACCCCGCACCGCCACTGCAATCCGAACCGGCAATGGTAAGTGCAATCGCGTTGGGTCGGTATTCGGTCGGCCTATTCATAGAGCTGGTGTCCTTTGAAAATGAGTTGCGCGTTGGCCCGTATGGCTAGGGTCCCAGACGATCGACTTGCCAATGGCCATCATCGCGGCGCAGGTATCGAAAGCGATCGTGAAGCCGCGAGGGGCGGCCTTGCCAAAATTCAATCAAATCGGGACGCACCCGATATCCACCCCAATGCTCTGGGCAAGGAACATCGGCACCCTGAAGCTCCGAGTCCAGTTGGTCGACCAATTTGGTCAGCGTCGATTCATCCGCAATGACTTGCGACTGTGGCGAGACATTGGCGCTGAGTTGGCTAGATCGAGGTCTGGAACGAAAGTACTTTTCCGAGAGGCTCGGATCGACTTTAGTCGCGATCCCTTCGATTCGAATTTGACGTTCGATGATCGGCCAAAAGAAGCCCAAAGCAACGCGAGGATCGCTGTCGATTTGCTCGCCTTTGGCAGAGAGGTAATTGGTGAAAAAGGTAAAGCCTCTTTCGTCAAACTCTTTGAGAAGCACGATCCTACAGGCAGCGCCGCCATCGGACTTGGCCGTCGCTAGGCTCATCGCATTGGGCTCAAACCATTCGGGCAGATCCGTGCTACGCAACTGGTCGAACCAAGTTTGAAATAGCGAGATTGGATCTTCGGGCATCTGCTCACGGGTCAGTGAGCCGAAGCGATAGTCGCGTCGAAGGTGATGGATCGTCATAGACTAATTGGTTGCCGATGGCTTTTTACCGAGGATAAACGCGTCGATACCCCAACCATCTTTTTCGGTGCGAACCACAAAACCTCGCGGAGTGAAGAAGTGCTTGACTTGTTCGTAGGGGGGCAGTTTACTGCCTTGAAACTCTTGAGGCTTGGATTTGTCGGTCTTGAGAACCCGCTCGGCGATGATCGCCATGAGGGATCTAGACTGAGGCAAGATACCTTGGCGGAATAGTTCGTACTGCATCTCAGCCGAACGATCCGCTAGATCGATCTCCGAGAAGCATTGACCTTCGGCACTCAAGAGCTTTTCTTGCATGGCTCGAACCGATTGCACCGAAGAGAGCTTTTCAAAGTCGCCATGGATCGCTTGGTTCTTTGCATTTTCGATGACTTGAACCAGTGAGTCGGGGTTGGATGCAAAGACGAAATAGCCATCGACGATGCAGACACCCCATTTGTTGAGCAGAGGCTTTTCCTCATCCTCCTCCTCCTTGGCGTTCTTGTTCCCAGGATTGTTAAACTCGATGACCTCTTCTTCTTCCTCATCGTTGGAGAATTTCCAGATTCGATAGTCGCCGACATCTTCGATCGATGCCCCAGGTTCGCTCTTGGAGTAGCGATTCAAAACGCCGTAGAGTTTGTTTTCAGGGTCGTTGAGTTTGATACAGATCAACGATCGCTTCGAGTCGGGGGTGATCGGCTCAATGATCTCAGTGACGGTGTAGAACTCTTGACCGATATGTGGCAGGATCTCCTTGCGGATATCGATTTGAGGGCCCTGCGGATCATTTTTTATCTGTTCCAAGATTTCGTCGAACTGAGCATCACCGATGTAGGCATCGACGATCCCACGCAGCTTAGGAAAAGCTTCGGTAAAGTTCCAGGAAAAGCCCATGACACTGGCCGAACCAGCGGAGATCCAGGGGGGAGGAACCAGGGCCTTTTGATTTGGAAAGTCCAGGATCTGCACCGATTCAGGAAGCTCCTCTTCCCGCAGAACGAAGCCTTGGTGATGCATGTCGAGATCTTCCTTGGCAAGTTGGATACTGCCAGCGGCAGCAAGGATGCTACCAAAACCTTGGTCTTCAAGGAGTTTGAGCAGATCGACTTGCTTTTTGCCCTTCTGAGCCGAAATCGATCGGAGGAGTTTTCCAAGCCCCAGAGGTTTTACAAAGTATTCGATCTCCGCAGTGTGCTCATCGCGGACGATCCGCTGCTGGATTTTGGCATACAACTCGGACTTGGCCAGCGAATCCTCGCGGGGACTCGACTGCGCCCCGATGAGTTCTTGGATCGATCGCAGGTCATCGGAAATCAGTAGCTGATCCTTGGAAACCGCAAAGTAGGAATCCCTAGCGCGTCCATCGGCAGAGAGCTTTGGGATACTATAGTGCTTGACCTCAATCCCGCTGGCATCGATTTTCTTGAGGATGCCTTTTTGACTCTCCATATCGAGTCCCACCCTTTGAAAAAACTTATCAACGGCTTCGCTTCGTTCGGCTACATCGATGATCAACGCCAAGGAGAAGGGTTTCTCGGTGACTTCGGGTCGAGAGATCAAACCCAATGCCGCTTGGCCCGAACAAAGGTTTTCAAGATCCTCAACCTTGAGACTCAGTTGCCAACCGGCACTGGCCAGACGTCGGCGAAGCTCCTCTTGCTGATTGGACCAAAAATCCTTCATCCGATCGTCGTCGGCTAGCTGTCCGAGCTGGGTCTCTTTCCAGTTCTTGATAAACTCCGATGATTTTGGAAGTACGGTGAAAGCCTGGGTCGAGCCTGGAAGCAGATCGACGGCTTTGGGAAGTTCTTGGGCAATTGCAGCTTGGCTCAGCAACCAGGCGACCCATAGGACACCTCCGAACATCGAGCTTTTGGGGAATTGTCCTAGCCTCGAGGGCCAGAGTGCAGCGCTTCGGATCAGTCGCACAGGCAGGGTCTCCATTCGTGACAAACTTGTCAAAAAGCGAATAGCCTTTCGCTTACCAACCGTGTATGGTATCCCAAAACCCGCCAATTGGGGACTTGGGGTCGAGAGTCCGCCCTTTTTTCCTCCAGCGGCCTTTTCGCGACGGTATCTATTCATTATTTGCTCTTTATTTTCTATTTTTGATCAGTCTTTTCACGCAAACTTTCCCCCCTACGAACATGTCAAAAGACGAAGAAGTCCTCGTGGTCCCGGCATCCTTGCTGCTCGAATTGGGACCATTCTCAGGGTTCCAACCGGCAGTCGACCGCTACTTGCCTGTCCTTTTGGATCGCTCCCACCAGTCCTTTCGCCCCCGAAGCATCGTTGAAAACGATCCTTCCTTTAAACAGCTCATCCCGTACGTGATCCTCGAATGCAACGACGAGGAGCAAACCCGTTTGTTTCGCTACACGCGGGGTAAAGGACAAGGGGAAAAACGTCTACACGCTCTGCAATCCATCGGCATCGGAGGACACATTTCTATAGAGGATGCCCAAGGCGATGACTGGTATCGCAACGGAATGCAGCGGGAATTGTCCGAGGAGGTCATCATCGAGTGCGGTGGCAAAGACCAAATCGTCGGCCTGATCTACGATGATACGACCGAGGTCGGGCGGGTCCACCTTGGAATTGTCCACGTCATGCAACTCTCCTCGTGCAAAGCAACCCCTCGAGAAGACCATCTGCTCGAAGCAGGCTTCTTGCCGATCGAAGAAATTCGCCAACAAATCGGCCAAATGGAGACTTGGTCGCAACTTTGCCTCAAAAATCTCTACTGAAGATTGTTTTGCTGGCAAAACTCGTCGATGCTTTCGGATCCAAGAAACGAACCGTCCGGCCCAAAGAATTTGACTTGCTCTTGATCGATCAACCACAGCAAGCTGAATCCCATCGTTGAGAATCTCCGACCGACATAGGATCCGCCTTGGACCAATGTCGTTTCGAACATCGAATGGGCAACTTCCGAATCGCTGCGAGTACGGATCCAATCCCGAAAGCGTTTTCGGATCGACTCGGCTTTGCCAGTGTTGCTCAGAGGATTCATGAATCATCCTATCGGCATGCTGGCTTGTTACCCTTTGCCTGCAATCGGAGCGATTGAGGAATTTTTGTCGATTCTGCCAAGAAAACATCTTCGCCAAGAGCTTGAGCTTTAGCTAAGTTTTAACGCACCGCTTGTCCGATCCAACAAGAACCTGATAGGAAACTCGTACGTGGCTAAAGGGTCGGGCAATGCAAGCATTTCTGCACGCAGTGGCATCTTCGGTTCAGCAAGAGTCGGTTTTTGATCGGTCTTGTAAATCGAATATGTCTTGTAGATATGTCCATCGCTGGTGGCCCAAGGACGGAGAGCTCTGGGGTGCAATCACCCTTGTCCATGGATTTGGGGATCACGGTGGCCGTTTCGAGGGGATGGCAACGAGTCTCGCAAGTTACGGGCTAGCCGTCACGGCAGTGGATCTGATTGGACATGGCCGTTCGCCGGGCCGCCGCGGGGTGATCGATTCCTATGAACAGTTAGTCGACGAGGTCGATAGGTCGGTCGAGCTTTCGAAACGCAATTGGCCACGGGTACCTCAGTTTGTTTTTGGGCAAAGCATGGGGGGCAATTTGGTGATCAACTGGCTGCTGCGTCGCTCAGAGGCTTCCAAAAGCGTTCTGGGAGCGATCCTTGGAGCACCGTTGCTCAAGGCCAAAAGCATGCCCAAGGAAAAGTACATGCGAGCAGGCCGATGGCTTGCGGATCTTTTGCCGAACTTTCGAGTCCCAACGCCGACAAAAGCCGAGTGGCTCTGTGGACAACCGATGGCCCAAGACGCCTATTTGCGAGACACATTGGTTCATCGAACGATGTCCCTTAGGCTCGCGACGAGTCTAGTCGATAGCGGACTTTGGGCCATGGAAAACGCCCATCGATTGCAAGTTCCGAGTCTGTTGGTTCATGGTTCGGAGGATCGTTTGACTTGCCCTGTGGCCAGCGAAGAGTTTGCAAAACGGGCAGGTTCGCAGGCCGAGTTTATGCTCATTCATGGTTGTCGACATGAACTCCACGAGGAGGCCCCAAGGGAGTTTCTTTTCGAAACCTTTGCCAGTTGGACAAAAACCAGATGCATCAAAGCTTGGGTTTTCCCATCGAATTCGAGATCAAAAGCGGATTTGCAACGAAACTTTGGGCATTCAACCGTGGTGCCCCACGGGGTGTCTATTGAGGGAATGCCTCAAGGGTCTTATACTGCTTCGGGTCTATAGTCCCATGCCGACTGCGTCGGCAACACAAGTCCCAACGACCCTCGAATCGTATGAAAAGCCAGCGCACTCAGATCCAAGAGTCGGATCTCTTAGCCGACAAGATCGAACAAAAGTTTGCACAGATCAAACCTTATCTTCCTGTGTCGCTCGGAATTCTTGGCGCCTTGGTCGTGGGCCTTTTGGGTTACGGCATCTATTCGAGTCAAAAAGAAACTCGCGCTGCTAGAGGCTGGACAGACTTCTACTTTTCAGACACATCTGCTCAAGACTTAGAAGCCATTGCCAGCGATTTTTCGGACACTTCGGCCGGTACTTGGGCCAAACTCACTTCGGGCGATGCCAACATGGCCAAGGCGCTTGAGAAGTGGAACATCGACCGAACCGTTTCTGATCAGTACTTCAAGCAAGCCGCCGATGATTATCGAGCCGCCGGTAAGCAGTCCACGGAAACCTTCACCCGCGGACGAGCCCTTTTTGGACTTGCACAAGCACTCGAAGGACTTGGTGAACGAAAAGAAGCCATCCTTGAATACAAGCGACTCAGTACCGAAGGCTTTTCCGAGGATATTGTCGCAGAGTCCAAGCGAAGACTCGGTTGGCTCGAAGGTCGCGAGGGAGAAGCATTCTTTGCTTGGTATCGCGAACGAACCACCTCGGCACCAGCCCCTGGCACTCCTACTGGAAACCCAGGTATCCCCGGTCTTCCGAATTTCTCTTTCCCAGGAGCCGGGGCCGCAAATCCAAGTGGCTTGCCCCAATTGCCCCCGACCTCGATCACTCCTCCGCCAGCCGCACCTGCAGAGCCAGCCGCACCTGCAGAGCCAGCCGCACCTGCAGAGCCAGCTGCACCTACTGAGCCAGCTGCACCTACTGAGCCAGCAGCACCCGTTGAGCCAGCAGCACCCGTTGAGCCAGCTCCGGCAAGCGAGCCTCCGGCTCCAAAGCCATAAGCGACCGTGAGCAAACGATCCAAGAGTCGCTCTAAAGACACTCCGCCCGAGCACGATTCGGCAACCGACAACTCGGCATCCGTCGAAGGTTTGCAAAAGCCTTCTGGCAAACTCTTGCCGCTCGATGAACTCATCGAGCCTATGCAAACCCCAGATCCTCAGACCGCCGACCCTCAGACAACCCAACAGCAGTCTCCTGAGTCTCTCGAAAGGCCTAAAGGTTTTGAACGCCTGGTCTTCACCGTTGAGCAGGAGCATTCCGATACTCGCATCGATCTTTATCTGACCTTTAAGATCGATGGTTACAGCCGTGTTTTCCTTCGTCGCGTGGTTGCTCAAGGGCACGTGCGTGTCGATGGACGAGAAGTCAAACCCGCGTTTCATGTATTTGCCGGGCAGGTCATCGAGGTGCGGGACTTGCCCCCTGTGCCTACCGATGGACCGATCCCTGAAGCGATTGCATTGGATGTTTTGTATGAGGACGAATCGCTCGTGGCGATCAACAAGCCGGCGGGGATGGTCGTCCATCCGGCCAAGGGGCATTGGTCAGGAACCCTTACGGCCGCACTGGCTCACCACTTTAGCCAGTTGAGCGATGCTGGCGGGCCGACTCGCCCGGGGATCGTCCATCGATTGGACCGTGAAACCAGCGGTGTGATCATCATCGCGAAAACCAACGAAGTCCATTTCAAGCTCTGTGCGCAATTCGAAGCCCGCACGGTACAGAAGACTTATCTGGCGATCGTCAGTGGTTCGCTCGATCGGGATCGCGATCGGATCGTGCAGCCGATCGGCCATCACCCCTATCAACGCGAGAAGATGGCCATACGCAGCGGGCACCCAAGCAGCAGATATGCCGAGACGCATTTTGAAGTGACGCAGCGATTTCCTGGATATGCTCTCTTGAAGGTCTCGCCAAAGACAGGGCGCACCCACCAAATCCGACTCCATCTTGCCCACATCGCTTGCCCGATCCTTTGCGATCGACTCTATGCAGGTCACGCCCAGGTTCGCCTTGGTCAGTTGCTCCGTCGGGCTGTCCGTGGATTGCCTGCAAGACCCGAGGATGCCGAGTGTGTTTTGGATCGCCAAGCCTTGCACGCAGCCCAGATCGAGTTTGAGCACCCCAAGACTCGCGAGCGTTTGAAGATCGAGGCACCGATCGCACCGGACTTGGCACGCGTGGTGGACATTTTGCAACAAGGGGACTCCTATCACTGGCCACAAGCTTAGTGCGGGGTCAAAGCTTCCCTGGGAAGCCCCATCAAGCTAACGATTCGCCAATGAAAACCCTAAGAATCGTTGCAGATCGCACTTGGACAAGTCTGCTTGCACCGAGAAATTCTGCTTCTGTCGGCAGGTTTCCCAGCCTGTGGCCTTGTCAAAGCCCGACGAATGCGAAAGATACTCAACGTCCTGGCGAGCCTCAGTAACCACAAGGAACCCATCCGTGAACGATCTGCCAAGTTTTCCTCCCATCCACAATGCGTCGGCTTATCAAAGTTATCAGCGCCAGCGCCAGATGACCTTAGGGGATTTGTTGCTGGAGAATCGGATTGTCTTTCTGCAAGGCGAAATTTATGCCGGCAACGCCAACGAACTGGTCATGAAGCTGTTGTATCTCCAAAGTGAGAATCGACGCAAAGACATCCACTTTTACATCAACTCCCCAGGTGGCGAAGTTCGAGCGACGCTGGCAATCTACGACACCATGCAAATGGTCTCTTGCCCGATCGCTACGTACTGCGTCGGTGAAGCAGCCAGCGGTGCAGCCGTACTACTGGCAGGTGGAACTGCGGGTAAACGCTACTGCTTGCCCAACAGCACCGTCATGGTTCACCAACCCCACGGTGGAGTGCGTGGACAAGTCTCCGATATCGAGATCCAAGCCAAGGAGATCTTGCGACTTCGATCCCAACTCAACGACATTCTGGCCAAACACACCGGAAAATCGGCCGATAGAATCGCCTTAGATACCGATCGGGATTTCTTCATGACCGCCTTGGAAGCCAAGGAATACGGAATCGTCGACGAGATCTTGAACAAGCAAGTCACAGAAGAGAAATAGTCCCTTCAGAAGTATCCCGTAAGCAAGTCCCAAGTGCCCATAGAGTCCAACGACCCATAGAGTCCAACGATAGGTAGTTCGAGGAAACACCCATGCCAATGATCCCGTATGTCATCGAGAAGACCGGTCGCGAAGAACGAGTCTACGATATTTACAGCCGGTTGCTCAAAGATCGTATCATCTTTTTGGGAACCGATGTCAATGATGAGATCGCCAACGCACTGGTCGCACAGATGCTGTTTTTGCAGTCGGATGATCCCAAAGCAGATATTCACATGTACATCAATAGCCCCGGCGGTAGCGTCAGCGCCGGGATGGCAATCTACGACACAATGCAGTTTGTCTCCTGCGATGTTGCGACCTATTGCATCGGCCAAGCCGCATCGATGGGAGCCGTACTACTGACCGCAGGTGCCAAAGGCAAACGCTATTCGCTTCCTAATTCCCGGATCATGATCCACCAGCCGCTTGCCGGCATGCAGGGAACTGCCGAAGAGATCTCGATTCACTTGCGTGAATTCCAGCGTACCAAACGCCGACTCAACGAGATCCTGATCAAGCATTGCGGCCAAAGCCTTGAAAAGATCGAAAAAGATACCGATCGCGATCGCTTCATGGATCCCGAAGAAGCTTGCTCCTACGGGCTTATCGACAAGGTCATCGAGTCGATGCCTCGGATCGAACCGACGGCGATCTAGTCGAGCCTCCAAAGCCCCCATGTTTTCGCACTTAAACGCCCGACTTCGGGCGTTTTTTAGTTTCTACAAACGCTTACAAATCCCGCTACTACCCAGCCTATATTAAACCATCTAATCCGCGATCAGGGCTGTATTAGCTAGCCAATCCAAAGGCAGTTTGATTTCCTTTAAGGTGGACAGGAAGCAAAACAAAGTGCCGCAAGGTGACAAAATGTCTCCTTGAAGGATGTTTGTCGACCGATTAATCTAACGATTCAATAGCGGATGTTTTATTTAAGATTTCATTACTGTTAGGGTAGGTCCCTCATGTCTTTGATGAGCAAGATTTTTTGTAGCCCATTGGGCCGCTGTCTGATGATGTTGTTTGCCATTTTGGCAAGCTTGATGGTCTCCGGAGAAGTGGCATTTGCCGAGGAAGCCGGCAAGATGCACGGGGAGGCCGACTTGGAACTCCCGGATCTTAACTCCGCCGATTTTATGGGGATGCCTGGCAAGACATGGCTCTACGGGGGCATGGTCATTTGTTTGGCAGGGTTGGCCTTCGGCTACTTGATCTTCAACCAATTGAAGAATCTTCCAGTCCACAAGAACATGCTTGAGGTCTCTGAGCTTATCTATGAGACCTGCAAAACCTACCTGATTACTCAAGGTAAGTTCTTGGCGATTCTCTGGGTTGCGATCGCTGCAGTGATTGTCCTGTACTTTGGATACCTCCAGGAGCAACCGCTGCCCAAGGTTGTGATCATTTTGGGATTTAGCGTTATTGGTATTCTCGGAAGTTATTTTGTTGCATGGTTTGGGATTCGGGTCAACACGTTTGCCAACTCCCGCACGGCCCACGCAAGTTTGATCGGAATGCCCTATCCGGTTTACGCGATACCGCTGAAGGCTGGGATGAGCATTGGGATGATGCTTATTAGCGTCGAGCTGCTTTTGATGCTGTGCATCATGTTGTTCTTGCCCGGAGACTACGCAGGTGCTTGCTTTATCGGCTTTGCGATCGGTGAGAGCCTCGGGGCCGCAGCACTTCGAATCGCGGGGGGGATCTTTACCAAGATTGCCGACATCGGCTCGGACTTGATGAAGATCGAGTTCAAGATCAAAGAAGACGATGCTCGAAACCCGGGTGTGATCGCCGACTGCACGGGGGACAATGCGGGAGACTCGGTCGGTCCAAGTGCCGATGGTTTCGAGACCTATGGCGTCACCGGTGTGGCATTGATTACGTTTATCCTATTGGCGGTTCCCCAAAAATCTGCTGCGGAGGATTACCAAAAAATCCAGGTTCAACTTTTGATTTGGCTCTTTGTGATGCGAGCGATGATGATCGTCGCCTCGGTGGCTGCCTACTACTTCAATGAACTCTGGACGAAAGCCAGGTACGCAGATTCCAAGAAGATGGACTTTGAGATGCCACTGACCCGCTTGGTTTGGGTCACGAGCATCGTGTCGATCATCATGACCTATTTGTTTTCCTATTTGCTGATCCCAAACCTCGCTGGCAATACGAACCTTTGGTGGCAGCTTTCAACAATTATTTCTTGCGGAACGCTCGCCGGAGCGATCATTCCCGAGTTGGTCAAAGTCTTTACCTCGACATCCTCGGCGCACGTTCACGAAGTGGTCACCAGCAGTCGAGAGGGTGGGGCCTCGCTCAATATTCTCTCAGGCCTCGTGGCAGGTAACTTTTCCTGCCTTTGGCTCGGTGCGAGTATCACTGGGCTCATGGCAATCGCTTACTGGATCACGAGCATGGGGGGCCCAGATCAAGGTCTCGGGGCACTGATGGTTGCTCCTGCAGTATTCGCCTTCGGGTTGGTCGCTTTTGGATTCCTAGGCATGGGCCCTGTGACGATCGCAGTGGATTCCTATGGACCGGTAACCGACAACGCGCAGAGCGTTTACGAACTGTCCTTGATCGAGAATGAGCCGAACATCAAGTCGGAGCTTAAGAACGACTTTGGCATCGATGCGGATTTCGAGTCGGCCAAGCACTTGCTCGAAGAGAACGATGGAGCGGGAAATACGTTCAAAGCAACGGCCAAACCGGTGCTTATCGGAACGGCCGTCGTCGGTGCCACGACGATGATCTTCTCGATCATCATGGGGCTAACCGATGGCCTTAACGATCAAATTGCGATCGGAAAGTTGTCGCTGTTACACGCACCGTTTGTTTTGGGTCTGATCACCGGTGGGTCGATGATCTATTGGTTTACCGGAGCATCGATTCAGGCCGTCACCACCGGTGCTTATCGCGCCGTCGAATACATCAAGCATAATATCAAGCTCGATGGAGTGACCAAAGCCAGCATCGAAGACTCCAAGAACGTGGTGAAGATCTGTACGGAGTTTGCCCAAAGTGGGATGTTCAACATCTTCTCGGCGGTCTTCTTTGCAACGCTAGGCTTGGCGTTCATCGAACCGTTCTTCTTCATCGGCTATCTGTTCTCGATCGCGATCTTCGGACTCTATCAAGCGATCTTCATGGCCAATGCCGGGGGAGCTTGGGATAACGCCAAAAAGATCGTCGAAGTTGAGCTCAAGATGAAGGGAACGCCACTTCACGACGCGACTGTCGTAGGGGATACCGTCGGGGATCCGTTCAAGGACACCTCCAGTGTGGCGCTCAACCCGGTGATCAAGTTCACCACGCTCTTTGGGCTCTTGGCCGTCGCCTTGGCACAGGAAATGAGAGCCAAGCAAGGCGCTAACTTGACGATGACTCTTGCTTGCGTTTTCTGCCTGATTTCCAGTTATTTTCTGTGGCGATCCTTTTACGGCATGCGAATCCGTAAGTCCCTTGGGGACTGATTTGCACAGAAAGCTTAACCAAAAACCTAAAAAAGCTTGAAAAAAGCATCTGCAACTGCCTAGCGGGCCACCCCAGCTAGGCAGTTTTCGTAAGGGAGCTTATTGGGCTTTATCGCAAAGAACCGGAAACAGAGCCTTCTACCCCTTAGAAAACTTGTGTAGGCTCATTTTGTGATTTACGATATGGTGCGCCTGTTCGCTGGCTTGGGCACACACAAAGTTTTTTTCAGCGAATAGGCAAGGCAATTCCGCTGGTACGATCCAGCTTTTTTCAGGGCCAAAGCTATGTTCTTCTCTCGTCGTTCTGGTCGATCCGTCAAATCAAGTGTCAAAGCCTTTCGAAGACTGATTCTCGAGGGTCTCGAAACACGGACCCTCATGGCCAGCGATACCTACAGCGATCCGTTTGGTAATCTCTTGGGCTTTATACCCAAGCCGCCTGCCGTCGATCGGTCGTGGGATTCGGGGATGGAAGGAATGCCTAGCAATGGAAGCTCTGGCAATGGTAGTGGAGGTGCTTCAAATGGGCCGGCGGGGTTTCTACCCCTGAGCGATACATTCAAACTCCATAGTCGACCGACGGCCACCAAGGTCATCTACCTGGATTTTGACGGCTTTACTGCCAGGGGAACTCCTTGGAATGCCTCTCGGGGCAGAGACCCAATTATTTCTCCGGCCTATGACCCAGCCGGAAACGGTGCCTCATTTACCGACAATGAACTCCGAGCAATCCAGACGATTTGGCAGCAGGTATCTGGGGATTTCGCTCCCTTTGATGTCAACGTAACGACGGAGGATCCCGGCGAGGCGGCTCTGGTCAATACAGGAGGAAGCGACGATCGTTGGGGCATTCGTGCCGTGATGACTCCCGATGACTTCCCAGCCCCTGGTGCCGGCGGTGTGGCCTACATCGGATCGTTCCGCTGGGGATATAACCAAGCCGGGGCGACCGATACTCCTTGCTACATTTTCAACAGTGTACCCGAGCAAGCATCCTTGGCTGTCAGCCACGAAGTTGGGCACTCTCTGGGACTTTCGCACGACGGAACCAACGCTTCGAATCCGATTCAACAAAACGCTGCCTATTACTTCGGGCACGGCGGCAACGGTGAAACCAGTTGGGGCCCGCTCATGGGCGCACCCTATGACCGCAACGTGACGACCTGGGATCGAGGCGAATACCTCGGCAGCAACAACGGTGGTAGCGATGCAAATTACAATTCAGGTCCAGATGATATCGCGGTCATTCTCAGTCCCGCCAATGGATTAGGTTTGGTGCCTGACGATCATGGCAATCAAGATACCCTCGCGTCGGAACTAACAGGACCGATCGATGCGAATGATCGCGTTCAATTGACCAAGTTGGGTACGATCGAGAGTTCAAACGATCTGGATTTCTTCCAGTTTCAAGCAGGTTCGGGGACTCTCGATTTGACGATCGATCCTTACATTACCGAAGCTTGGACGCGGGCCGACGACGGATCCTTTAGCTCCTCGATCGAGTCTGCTCTCTTCAACACAAACTACTGGCCTGCGACTTCAAGCGCCAACCTAGACGTCGAAGCCAGACTCTATGACGCGTCGGGGAACTTAGTTGCCACTTCGAATCCCGACGGCTTGCGAGCGAGTTTCTCTGGGCTTCAAATCTCCGCAGGTATCTACTATCTGAGCATCGACGGAGTGGGATTTGGAAACCCCACAGCAAATCCACCCGATGGATACACCGATTACGGTAGCATAGGACAGTACCTCATCACCGGCTCGATGCCCGTGGCCTTCGGTGTTGCTCTATCGAATGCTTCTTTGACCTATAGTGAAAATGAGCCGGCCAAACAAATCTCATCGAGAGCCAAGGTGATCGATCTGGCACCAGGGGACTACTCCTCGGGCTCATTGTCGGTTGATATCACCCCCGCAGCAGGTGCCAGCGATGCGCTGACTTTGGACTACTCTTTGGTCAGTGGGCTCTCGGAAGTCAATTCGGTATTGATTTTCAACGGGAACCAAATCGGCTCGATTCTTCGAGGCTCCGATACTTCCTTTGTCATCAACTTTACCTCACTGGCTACCAAAGAAGCCATCGAAGCGATTGTCGAGGCGATCCGGTTCGAGGCCCGTGGTGATTCTCCCGATACGACCAACCGAAGAATCGAAATCACCCTCAATAAAGGGAGTTTCCGCGGTGCGAGCTTCGTGAATCTTCGAGTCATCTCGATCAACGATTCGCCGCAAGCCACCACGAGTTTCATGGACGATGTCAATGAAGACGAACGCAGCCCCAAGGGAACGACCGTCTCGCAGATTATCCAGCGCGGTGTGATCGACCCAGATGGGACCCAAGGAACCGGAATCGTTGTTACCAGTGCTGGCTCAAGCAATGGAATCTGGCAATACGAAGCCGGACTCGGATGGAACGATCTGGCGAATATTTCAACATCCGCAGGTCTGGTCTTAGGCCCATCAGCACGCCTTCGATTCATCCCCGCACCGAACTACTTTGGCCCCGCACCAGACCTTAAGTACTACGCACTGGATCCTCTCTACCAAGGAGCCTTTAGTGGTCCAGGCGGACCGGTTCAAGTCGATATCCAATCGGTACTATCGCCCGATTCGATTTCTGTGGCGGCAGGCGAGATCAAGCAATCGATCCTTCCGGTCAACGACCCTCCGTTCTCCGTTCCACCCTTCCCGGTGGCAAGCGGTTTGCAAGACACCCCGCTTCTTTACGTCGTTCCAAACGGCTTGTTCCAAGATATCGATGATCGATCGCTAAGCCTTACGGCATACACCTCTCCAGGCGTCCCCCTCCCTGCCTGGCTGAAATTCAACCCACAGACCAGAACCTTCAGCGGCACTCCTGGAAACCTCGATGTCGGTCAGCGACAAGTCTTCCTCAGAGCGACCGATGCTGCCGGAGCGTTCGCCGAATCCCCCTTTAACATCGATATCCTCAACATCAATGACGCTCCGACCAGCATTGATCTAGTCGGACAAAGTGTTCCGGAAAATAGCGTCGCAGCTCAATTAGGGAGACTGACTGCCCTCGATCCAGATCCAAACGACACGATCACTTGGACAACAAACGATCCAAGGTTTGTGATCCAAGGGGACGTGCTGTCCTTGGCACCAAAGACCAGTTTCGATTTCGAGACAGCAAGTACCGTCAACGTCCTGATTCGTGCAACCGACAACGGGTCTCCCGCGCTGTTCTTGGAAAAAATCGTTTCAATCCAGGTTGCCGATGTCAATGAGTTCTCCCCGAGCTTATCCCCAATCTCGATGAGTATCGCCGAGAACAATGCAAGCGGAGCCATTGTCGGCAGAGTCATCGGTACCGATGGCGATACCGCCAACCGAGTTCGCTATCGGTTCTTCGGTGCCGCTCCCTCGGAGTTCCTCCTCAATGCAGATACCGGGTTCCTCAGCGTCAAACCTGGTGTGAACCTCAATTACGAGTCTGTCCTATCCTATCGATTCTTTGTAGAAGCCTACGACGATGGAGTCCCATCGCTTTCAACTTGGACCTCCGCTGAAGTCCAAGTTCTCGATGTCAACGAGGCGGCCCCAGTCATCGCGACCGGCTCGTTGTCGGCAGCCGAAAGCATGCCCGTCGGTGTCCCGTTTGGCCGCGTGATTGCAACCGATGCGGATCGAACACCAACGGATCGACCAGCCATCCTATTCTCACTACTACCGACCGAAACGCGTTTCACGATCAATGCCACCAGCGGTGACTTGAGCGTCGCTCAAGTCGGCGTGCTGGACTTTGAACGAAGCCCATTCGAGTCCGTTACGGTCATCGCATCCGATACGGGAAACCCAACTCTATCGAGCCAGAGGACGCTACGAATCCAAGTCCTCAACGTCAACGAACCACCCACTTCGATCACCGTTGAAAAGAGTCTTGTACCTTCGAACATCACTGGATTGGATCTTGGACGCATCTTGGTCGAAGACCCCGATGGTCCGACAAGCTACGCCTTCACCTCACTGGACTCTCGATTCGAGGTTCTGGGAGATAAATTGGTCTTTAAGTCCCAAGAGTATTTCAAGGATACCGACCCGATCCTCACCAATGTCCCACTGCTGGTCAACGACATCACCGGTGGATCGTTCCTTCGTTTGAGCGTGACGCTCGAACGAATCCCCAATAATGCAGTTTGGCAAAACCCAACACTTCGATGGGACGTGGATCGAAGCGGTGCGGTCACTCCGTTGGACGTGCTTTTGCTCATCGATGCGATCAATGCCAACCCAATTGGCGACCTGCCGATGCCTCGAAGTGGCCAGTCTCTTGGACTGCCAGACGTCGATGTCGACGGTGATGGCAAGCTGACCCCGCTGGATGTCCTCTCGACGATCAATCGTCTCAATGGCACCGGTGCTCTCGGGGAAGGGGAACGGGACGCAGAACGGGTTGATCCGTTGGCCGCTGACTCTCTGTTTGCAGAAATCGGTTCACAAAGCGACCCGCTCCGCACGCGAAATCGCCGTCGCTAACCGATCGGAAGTTCCGTCTGACCAAAAGATGCTAGCATTCCAACCCGGTAATCTGCGTGGACTCTGCAGGGCCGGTTGGAGCGATTGGATTTGTAGTGACGATCCAGTCGATTCTAAGAGATGCCAGGATAAATCCAACTCGGTTGGATCGGCGGAACAATACAAGGGTCACAAAATGAAACGCGGACTTTTTTCACTCGCACTCCTAGCCTTGTCCATCGTTGGCTCGACCGGGTGCGTTGGTTTGCATCGAGGACATGGCTGGGGACATCGCAACGCGTGCAACACATGCAACGGACCGATTGGATGCCGCCCTTGCCGAATCGGATGGCAGCGTGGTGGTACCGATTACGGGGCTCACCTATCGCATTCGGGTTCCCACTGCTTTGACGGTACGAACAAGGGGCATCTGCTCCATGGCGGTGGCGGTCTTCATGGCGGTGGCGGTCTTCATGGCGGTGGCGGTCTTCATGGCGGTGGAATGCTAGCTGGCTTGCATGGGGCCGGCGGTGGCTTGCACGGGGCCGGCAACGGCGGCATGACACATGCTCAGTATCGGGCCGATGATCAAGTCGGTTCGGGAGTCACTGGCCCGACGGTCGCTTATCCGTACTACACCACGCGTGGTCCTCGAGACTTTTTGCTCGACAATCCGCCGAGCATCGGTCGCTAATCGGATTACCGAACCACGAGCTTCTTGAATTCGCCCATCAAGAAGCGGGTGGTCTTGCCGACTTTGCCGTCTCCGATCGGACGGCTATCGATGCTGACTACGGGGATGACTTCTGCGGCACTGCCTGTCAGAAAGCATTCATCGGCGACAAGTAGATCGTGACGGGTGAGTGTGGACTCGCTGGCTGGAATCTTCAGCTCGCGGGCCAATTCTAGAATCGCATTTCGGGTGATCCCTTCGAGGATTCCCGCATCGGTCGGCGGAGTCATCAACTGACCTTTCTTGACGATGAATATGTTGTCGCCTGTGCATTCGGCGACCTCCCCTTTATGGTTGAGCATGATCGCTTCCATGCACCCGGCCTGTAGACCTTCGATCTTGGCCATGATGTTGTTGAGATAATTCAGCGACTTGATCCGTGGACTAAGCGCAGCCGGATGGTTACGGATCGTAGAGGCGGTGATGATTTTGAGCCCCTCGTCGTAGTACTTCCGATCATACAAGGCGATCAGATCGACGATGATGATGACTTGCGGGTCGGAAGTGCGATTGGGGTCCAATCCCAACGAACCAGCACCGCGGGTAATGACCAATCGGATGTAGGAATCCGACAGGCCGCTGAGTTTGACGGTGTTGTTGACTGCGTCGATCATCTCCTGCTTGGACATCGGAATCGTCAGCAGGATCGCTCGGGCCGATTCGTATAGCCGATCGATGTGCTCGACGAGCCGAAAAACCTTGCCCGAATAAGTCCGCATCCCTTCAAAGACCCCATCGCCGTAGAGCAGGCCGTGATCGTAGACGCTGATTTTCGCGTCTTCTTTGCTGTAGTATTTTCCGTTGATGTAGATTTGAGGCGACATTTTCAGGATCTTTCGGTGAGCTGGTTATAGATTGTTTTCTAAGGCCTTTTCGCTGGGATCAACCCGTTCGAGTCGATCACAGTAGACTAGCCGGAAACCCTCGGCTCGGAAAGGGTAAGGGACTCGTTGAATTCTGAAATTCCGGCTATGATGCTTCTCGATCAAGGGGCTTCTTTTTCAAGCCCTTTGCGACCGATCGAATCCCTTTGAAACTTTGGCCAAATCTCCATGGGCGACAGCGACTCTTCCAGTTCAAACCCTCCTCATTACCACCGTGTGATTCTCAAACTCTCGGGAGAGAGTCTTGCTCATGCTGGCGAACGGGGCATCAGCATGGATGAGGTGACGGCCATCGCCCAGCAAATCAAATCGGCTCATGCACTTGGATGCCAAATTGCCGTCGTCGTCGGTGGAGGCAACATCCTGCGAGGTGCCCAGTTCAAAGGATCTAGCGGTGAAAAGATCCAAGAAGCAACCGCCCACTACATGGGCATGTTGGCAACAGTGATCAATGCCTTGGCCTTGCAAGACGCACTCGAAGCGATCGGGATCAACACCCGCGTCATGTCGGCGATCAAGATGGATGGCGTGGCTGAACCTTTTATCCGTCGACGTGCGATCCGACATCTAGAAAAAGGGCGTATCGTGATCCTTGCCGCTGGAACCGGTGCACCCTTCGTGACGACCGATACTTGTGCTGCCAACCGAGGCCTCGAACTCGATGCCGACATCGTCTTAAAAGCCACCCGGGTCGATGGTGTCTACAGCGAAGACCCCGAAAAAAACCCTCATGCAATCCTGTATCGCGAATTGGACTACGATACGGTCATCGAGAAAAATCTCAAAGTCATGGACTCGACAGCCATCGCACAATGCCGCACACACCAACTCCCAATCTTGATCTTCAACTTCAAGAAGCAAGGGAACATCGTCAAAGCGATCAGTGGACAACGCGTCGGTACGAGAATCTCGCCCAGAATAAACCCTGGCGAGAGTATTGTCGTCAATGCCAACTAGACCCCATACTTAACCTCTGGAGACTCTAAACTATGTCCGTCGAAGATACACTTTTGGACGCCGAAGAACGCATGGATAAGGCCCTTGCACACCTGAAACAAAACCTCGCAGGTATCCGCACCGGACGAGCCGCCCCAGGACTTCTAGACTCGGTCAAGGTCAATGCATACGGCTCGCTCACACCGCTTAAGCAACTGGCAAGCGTCGCTGCTCCAGAACCCCAGCAACTGGTGATCAAGCCCTTCGATACTTCCCTCATCAAAGACATCGAAAAAGGGATCGTCGCAAGCGAGCTGGGGCTCAATCCCCAAAGCGACGGACGAATCATCCGAATCAACATCCCACCCCTTAGCACCGATACCCGCAAGAAACTCGTCGCTCGCATCAAAGAGCTCGCCGAGGAAGCCAAGGTTTCGATTCGAAACGTCCGCCGCGATGCCAACAAAGCTGTCGAAACAGCCGAAAAAGAGAAAACCATCTCTGAAGACGAGCGAGATTCGGCCAAGGAAGATGTCCAAGAGATGACCAAGAAATACGAAGACGAAGTCTCCGAACTGGCCAAAGCCCGTGAATCGGATGTGATGGAACAATAAACGAAAGGTATTCCCATGTCCACGTCGATCTTTCGAGCAGCTTCATTTGTTTTTGCTTGCTGCCTTGTCGCTTTGTTGATGGCCCAAGACACGATGGCCCAACTCGATGGCTCAGCCACCGAGGCCTTGAAATCTTGGAACGATTGTGCGACCAAACAGGCGCTAATCGCTTTTGTGCAGCGGGTCTGCGATCCAAAGTCCAGTGATTTTGTGCCTGAGCCAGAGCGGCTTGCAGTCTTTGATAACGACGGAACCCTTTGGCCAGAAAACCCCGTTCCCTTCCAACTCGCTTACGCTTTTGACGTCGTAAGCAAGCGGGCCGCAAACGATGCAGAGTTTGCTAAGCATCCGATGGTTCAAGCCGTCCTCAAGAAGGACATCCCTACGCTGCTAGCAGGAGATCGCCACGAAGGCCTTTTGCAAGTCATAGCCATGACCCATGCAGGCATGAGCGTCGAAGAGTTCCAAAAGAGTGTCTCGGCTTGGATCTCCCAAGCTATCCATCCCAAGTACAACAAACGCTACGATCAGTTGACTTACTTGCCCATGCAAGAAGTGCTCGGTTACCTCCGGGCCAATGGCTTTAAGACCTACATCGTATCGGGAGGTGGAGCCGACTTCATGCGGGTTTGGTCCGAGAGAGTCTATGGCATCCCTCCCGAGCAAGTCATCGGATCATCGGCCAAGACCAAGTTCGAGCTGCGCGATGGCAAGCCGGTATTGATCAAGACCCTCGATCAGTTGTTCGTCGATGACAAAGCAGGGAAACCTGTTGGGATCCATCAATCGATCGGACGCAGGCCCATCGTGTGTTTTGGTAACAGCGACGGCGACTTGGCGATGCTTCAGTACACGACCATCGGCAATCCCCGTCCGAGCTTTGGAGCGATCGTGCACCATACCGACGAAGTTCGAGAGTATCTCTACGACTCGGCTCCCAAGAGTTCTGGAAAACTCATCGAGGCCTTGGCAGAGGCCCCCAAGCAAGGGTGGCACGTGATCGACATGAAGCTCGATTGGGCCAAAGTCTATTCCGAGTAAACTTTAGCGATTCGCAGGGATCCGAAACCGTAGCAGCAGCCCGGTAACCCACAGGGCCGTGAAGCCCAAGAAGCAGGCCATCAGCGTCCAGAAACCCAGCGGGTTTAAGTTGCCACCTCTCTGGTTAGCTAGATAGGTCAGATGGTTCATAGCCATGAAGAAAAAGGACATGGCTAGCGAAAAAGCGGCTGTGGATCTCGCCACGAAAGCGATCGAGGCCTCGCGTCGCTCAGGTGCCAGCCAGAACTCTCGATGCGGGATGTTGATAAGCTGCGAGGGGATGAAATAGATCGCATAAGCGATCCCGAGAAAGATCGCAGGCAAGAGCGTTTCAAGACCGACCATCATCAGCGCAGCGTTGTCGCGATGCATCCACCCATTGGGTTTGCCAGCACCGTCAAAGTGCGTAGCGACCCGTTCTGGCAAGCGTTGCCAATAGAGGAATTGCTGCACCAGGGCGACGAGCCAGAGGATCAGTTGAGCGATAGCGATATTACGAAATTTAAACACAATCGTACTTCCATCCTTTTAGGTTCCATCGGGAATTATTATGGCTAAAACCTATGGGATTCATGTGCGTACTCGTGCTCGGATGATGGGAATTCCTCTTCGGTAGCCTGCTAAACTCCTTCCGAGCACGTGCACCGTTTCACTGAGCACAAGCACACAGCGGGCTTGAAACTGTACACCTGAAAGCGTAGCACCTCAAGGTGCGGATCTTCCTCGCTATCGCATTACCTACTTCGCAAAGCCCTTTTGGGGGGCGGCCTTTAGAGTTTGGAGGGTGGGGAAACGCAACCCGATGCAGCTTGCCTACCCCTATCAATTGATGGCCGCTGAAGGATGCTTTGTAACGATTCTACGCATTGTGATCGCCCGCTTAGGATGTTTGCTCCGATCGTGTCGTTTCTGCCGAAATAACGCTAACGATGTGGATCTGATGCGTTGTCGTAAAACCAGCCATGGAGGGCTGATCATGCGATGGGTTTGCTTAAGCTTGGCGATCTTAACCATTCCAGCAACGGGTTATGCGCAAGAGGCCCAAGGTCCGGTGCGTGTGTCCTTTAGGCCCCCCTCTTTGGAAGACATCTCAGCCGATCCGCAGGGTCAAATCATCCGGGTCCCCACCGATGGAACCGCTGCTGAATCCAGGCCTGTGCAAGCCGCTCCGAAACGATCGCTTCAACTCGGCAATCGCGACGATTCACGAGCCGAATCGTACTCGCTGGAAAATCGTGGCGTGGAAACTCCTACCGGTAAAAAGACGGGGCGCTATTGCACCGATGGGATGCAACGGGCAGGATACCCTTGGATGCCTGGAATCTTTGCCACCTGGGGAACAGACCCCCAACACACGGTCGGATACGTCGGTGGCTCGACTCCTTTCAAAGGCCCTTACAGCGGTGTGCTACAGGGTGAATGCAAAAGGCCAACCGAGGGCACCTTTGGCTACGACTACACCGGACTCCATTTCAAGCGGAACACTTGGTTGCTTTGGACCCACGGTCGGCGAGAGCAAGGTGGATTGGGACGCTACGAAACCGATGGGCCTCGCATTCTGCCTGAGAAGTAAGCTCACACGGGCTCCCGGGGCGAACCGAACCACCTGACGTTGCGTATTGACGCTGGCCGCCGATCGGATTCGGGGCAAGTCAAATCCGTGATTTTCCCATAGAACCCATGTCAAATCCAGAACTTACCTTCTCTCCGGAGTCCGACGAGATCGCCGATAGCGAGGCATTCTCGGGCTTTTCCTTGTTAGGTTTGATCGCTTCTTTGGTCGGGATCCTCTCGATCCAATATGTCCATTTCATGCCCCTGGCGATCTTAGGAACGCTTCTGGGGATGTTCGTATTGCTTTTTTCCAAGAAACTAGCCCTTAGCAAGTTATCGAGAGTCTTGGGATTCTTAGCCGTCGCCATCGGAGCGACCTGCGCTTCTTGGGGAGTCTCTCGAAGTTTTCTTCACAGCAATTACGAGTTAGAACAAGCTCGCAAGGTGGCGGAACTCTATTTGAATGCCTTGTCCAAAAAGGACCTCGATAGCGTCTACTACCTCGTGGGCTTCCAGTTCGAGGGGGAACGCCGTCCGACCGATGACGCACCAGAGACTGAGTTGCAGAAAGCTAAAAAACGTCTCGCAACAGATCCGTCCCACCTGGAGATCCAGAAGCGAAGGGATCCTGCGAAGTGGACGTTTGTGTCACTTGATGGCGAATCGATGGGTTCTGCAGGGTACTCCTACAAACTAAGATATCGAGACGAAGGCCAGACCAATCCCCCGACCTATTTTGTTTATGCCCGTAAAGATGTTCAGGAGCGTTTCGCGACGAAGAAAGAAATTCATTGGTACGTCGATACCATCGAAGCAGCTCGCTAGTCCGATCCCACAGTTTGCCGATCTTCTGGTACTGGGAACTCCGAGATGCCAAGTTCGCTAGTCAGTTTGGGTGCGAACCTCGGAAATACACTCGAAACGATGCGGTCTGCGTCCAGGCTCATCAAGGATGCATTCGAGAACTCCAGAATCGAATTGAGCCCTATCTTCAAGACACCTCCGGTCGGTGGACCAAGCGGACAGGGTGACTTTCTCAATTCCGTCGTGCGCATCGACCACGCGTTGAGTGTCTGGGAGGTCTGGGAGAGGATCAAGAGGATAGAAAACGAACTGGGCCGTCAGCGTTTTCGCCGATGGGAATCGCGCCGAATCGATATCGACCTTCTGATGCACGACCAAGATCGGGTCTGGACTCCGCATTTAAAGGTTCCCCATCCGAGGATGAGCATGAGGACGTTTGTGATTCATCCAGCCTGTGAAATTGCTCCCGATTGGATCGATCCAGTTTCCGGCGTCTCGATCCGCGAACTGTCAAATCGCTTGAGAAACAATCATCCCCCCCGCATTTCTATTGCATGCAGCACCAAGTCTCTAGCGGATCGGATTGCAACCGTTTTAAGAAATGGTGATTTGGTCGATCAAAAATGCGTGCAGTTATTTTTTTGCGATGAGCCATCGGATTGGTCCAAACTATCGCCGCATGCCGACTTGCACATGGCTTGTGTCGAGATCCCTGACCCGGAAAGTGTCCAATGGGAGGATTACTGCCTACCTTGGGCCCTAGCCATGGGCTTTGTCAATTCGAGTTCTGTAAAGACTTCGGACGATCTGCATCCAAGCGATACGGGCTTGGGTGCCCGATACCTGCTGCCTGGAATCGATGTGGAGTGGGTTTGCCATGAGATCCAAGCAGCCTTGTTAGCCTTGAGGTGCCCAGTCGAGCCCACCGGTGATTCCTGGGTCGCTTAGTTGCCTCTTGGATCTACTTGTTAAAATGCTTCAGTCAATATCGAGAGGTAGAAAATGAGCCAGGATGAAATCAGCGAAAATTTGCCAGGAGTGAACCTTTTTCGAATCGATGGGCAGTTGGCGGTCATCACTGGAGCAAGTCGTGGGCTGGGCTGGGCGATGGCATGCGGGCTGGCCAGCGCCGGTGCTGAAGTGTTGCTTGTAAGCCGCAGTCAGGCTCAACTCGATGAGCGTGTCGAGCAGATTTCAAGTACCTATGGAACCAAGGCTTGGGGATATGCCGCAGACGTCAGCGATGAAGAATCTGTAGAGGGGCTCAAATCTTTTTGCTTAACCAAAGTTGGTTCACCATCGATCTTGATCAACAATGCCGGGATCAATATTCGAGGAGCGATCGATGAGTTGAGTTTTGACCAATTCAAACAGGTGCTATCGACGAATGTCCAAGCACCTTGGCTTGTGACGCGAGCCTTTGTCGATGCAATGAAACAAAAGCGTTACGGAAGGATCATCCATGTCGCGAGCACGTTGGGTTTAGTCGGGCTCGCGAATCGAACACCCTACACGGCCAGCAAGGGCGCAGTGGTGCAACTGACTCGCGCGATGGCTCTTGAGTTTGCTCCCTGGAACATCACCTGCAATGCCATTTGCCCCGGACCGTTCCTGACCGAGATGAACAAAGCCGTAGCCGATAGTCCAGACATCCAAACCAATATTGTGGGGGCCACGGCCATGGGCCGCTGGGCGGAACTCAAAGAGATCCAAGGTGCCGCCATCTACTTGGCAAGCCCCGCCAGCAGCTATACCACCGGAAGCATGATGGTCGTCGACGGCGGATGGACGGCAAGATGATGATCCTATGCGTGACATCAGCGAGACACTGGCCAAATGGCTTACGCGAGATTTCCCACAAACGGTTGGAATCGGATGGTAAATGTCGATGTGCTTAGGATTTACGGCATCTGTGATGCTGTTAATACGATTGAGTTTTTGATAAACTTACGCCCCAATCGAATTCCGACCGATTAGGGGGTGGATTGTGCCCAAACTGAATGAATACGTGAAAGTTGTAGAATCGGCCGAGATCCTGGGAGTTTCCCTGTGGACGGTTCGAACCTGGGCAACAGACGCGTTCCTACAACGGGATAGCTACATCGTCGTCCGGCATCGACGCAGTAACTTCGAGAGAACCATCGTTGATCCGACGCAAACTGTTTGATAATTGAGAGAGCATTACCGATGTCAGACGAAATAAATTCCATCAAGAAACTTGACATTGAGAACTTTACTGTTTTTCGAGACGCTCACTTTGAATTCTCGCGTGGACTCAATCTCATTGCTGGTGAGAACGGAAGTGGCAAAACGCATATCCTGAAGTGTTGTTATGTACTTGTCGATTCTTGTACGTCGCTAGATACAAAGATTGTAGACACTCAACCAAGAAAATCGGACCTTGCAGGTGCGATTGCAAAAAAGCTGGTGTCGGTCTTTAGACCTGACCAGTTGGGCCGATTGGTAAGCCGCCAGCAGGGCCGTAATCGGTGTGAAATCAAGTGCCATTTTACCTTGTTGCGACAAGTGCACTGTTCGTTCAATAGCACGAGCAAGACGGAAGTTTCCATTGACAGATGCCCTCAGCGTTGGGTAGAGAAACGTCCTGTTTATCTCCCGCCTCGAGAGTTGCTCACCATCGCACCTGGGTTTGTTTCTCTTTATGAGAACACGCATCTTGAATTTGAAGAAACCTATCGGGATACCTGCATGCTTCTAAGCGCACCATTAGCAAAAGGCCCCCGCGAAACTCGCATTAAGCAGCTACTCGAGCCCATAGAGGATTCCATGGGAGGCAAAGTCGAGCTTGATGCCTCTGGTAGATTCTACTTGCGATCGAAATCTGGCCTTATGGAGATGCATTTGGTTGCGGAGGGACTCCGCAAACTAGCGATGGTTGCACGCCTGATTGCCACTGGACAACTAATTGAGAAAGGGTTCCTCTTTTGGGACGAGCCTGAAGCCAACCTAAACGCCAAAGTCATCAAGAGCGTTGCACGAACAATTCTCCACCTGTGCAGAAACGGTATTCAGGTTTTCGTAGCAACTCATAGCCTTTTTCTTATGCGAGAGCTGGACATACTTTTGAAGACAGATGAGTTTCGCGACACACCAACGAGATTTTTTGGGCTGCATCCAGGTGAAAAAGGTATGCAAGTCCAGCAGGGTGACAGCATCGACGACATTGGCGAAATCACTGCATTGCAAGAGGAACTCAGTCAATCAGATAGGTACCTTGAATCGGGGGCTGACTGATGCCGCGAATCATCGAAGGTCAATTGCAATTCGATTTTCCAACCGGTTGGGAAGCAGCGAAGTTTGACGAATGGAGCTTCTATGTCAATCAATTCCAATCCTTTTGCGGAGGCGCAAAAGCGGTCGATGTGATTGCTGTTGAACCGTCAGTTTGTCTTTGGAAAATCGAGGCAAAAGATTACCGTCAACATCGACGTACCAAGACGATCGACTTGGCAGAAGAAGTAGCGATCAAAGTACGCGATAGCCTTGCAGCCATTATCGCAGCTCAGGCTAACGCCAATCAGGCCGATGAACAGCGAATTGCTCGAAAGGCTAGTCGTTGTCCGCGTGTAAGAGTAGTCCTGCATTTGGAACAACCGCGAAAACACTCCAGCTTGTTTCCCAGAGCTATAGATCCGGCCAAAGTCAAACAACGACTTAAACAACTAATCAAAGCCATCGATCCGCACCCGCTCGTCCTTGAAATGGGCCGTATGCAAGGGGTCGCTTGGACCGTTCAGCAAACTTAAGCGTATCCGGTTGGAGAAAATGAACCAAAGAATGGTGAAGTCTCTGCTTCCGAGTTGCCGTGAATTCCTCGTGAATTCCCCATTCGCCGCAGGCGGAAAAAGAGAGCTTCCAAGTTGCGAACCAGCAATGTCGATGTGCGACGGAACCTATATTTTCCCATGGGTGATTCGAGATTGCGTTCCCCTCATAATTGAAGCATAATGACACCCGGTAGGTTGTTCTTGCGACCGCCGGTTTTGTGACCTAAAGTCCAAAGGTTGACTTCTGTTTGTTTTTCGCCTCTGATCCCGTGGGGAACCCTTGGCCGCTTTGACCGATTTTACAAAACGTTATGATCTCCCCCCAACCAGCGGTGCATCCCCCTGGTGTCGGTTGACGGGTCAAGGTTTAGCACTGATCGCCAAACTCGTGAGTGGTTTTTCGGTCCGATGGATCGGTGCTGAGCCGGATACTTGCCAGCGTGTCTATTTTGCCAACCACACCAGCCACCTCGATGCAGTGGTTCTTTGGGCGGCACTTCCAGGAAGTCTTCGGCAACTAACCCGACCCGTCGCTGCCCAAGACTATTGGGGCCAAAGTCCGATGCGACGCTTTCTTGCCCAGTCCTTCAACGCGATCTTGATCGACCGCAAGCAGATCAAGGTGCATCAAAGTCCAGTCGAACTGATGCTCAGGGAGATCGGTAACACGTACTCATTGATCGTTTTCCCCGAGGGAAGCCGCGCTGTCGATGGCGAAATGGGGGAGTTCAAAAGCGGCCTTTATTACCTTGCAAAAAAGAGACCCGATCTGGAGCTCGTTCCGGTCTATATGGATAACATGAACCGGATTCTCCCTCGCGGTGAATTCGTCCCTGTACCGCTGCTAAGTTCGATTTCGATCGGTGCTCCGATCTTTCTAGAGCCTAAGGAAAGCAAACAAGACTTCTTGAATCGTGCCATGCGCAGCGTCAAAGCGCTCAAAGAACGCTAAACTGTTGCTTGTTATCCGGGCCGAAGGCCCCTTCTAAGCAAACCTTCCAAATACTCTGCGCCGATGAACAAACCCTCTGGCAAAAAGGCCTCTCCGATTTCCAAGTCCAATCGTCCTTCATGGATCCCGTGGGTACTAGCCGGGCTGTGCATCGGAGGTGGCATTGGAGCCCTGAGCTATTTAGGCCCAAATTCCAAACAGAGCAATTCTCCGAACGTCAAAGCCACCGTTGCTTCGTCAAACGCCACTAGCTCCGGGAATCGCACCGAGACAAACGCGTTGCCTGCAGGTTTTCAGCCGACGATCGTCAATCAAGCACAGCCCAAGGGCCAGCAACCCAACGCGATGGTGTGGATCCCCGGCGGCGAGTTCTCCATGGGGAGCGATCATCGGAGCGAAACGCTCTGCGGCCTGCCCGGGATCACCAACGACGCGGTCCCTATCCATCGTGTTTACGTCGATGGCTTTTGGATGGATCAGACCGAAGTCACCAATTCCCAGTTCCGTGAATTCGTCGATGCCACCGGGTATGTCACTGTTGCCGAGATCAAACCAACCAAGGAAGAGTTTCCGACGGCCCCCGAGGAAAACTTGATCGCCGGCTCGACGGTCTTCAAGCCTACACCAGGCCCAGTCGAATTCGACAATTACCTGCAATGGTGGAGCTATGCCCCAGGTGCAGACTGGCGACACCCCTCTGGGCAAGACAGTAGCATTGAAGGTAAAGATGACTTTCCGGTGACCCACATCGCTTATGAGGACGCAGAAGCCTATGCCAAATGGGCGGGCAAGCGCCTACCGACCGAGGCCGAGTGGGAATTCGCCGCTCGCGGCGGCAAAGCCGCTGAACTGTATGCCTGGGGCAGCGAAATCAAGATCGATGACAAGTACCAAGCCAACATTTACCAAGGTCGCTTTCCTGTCGACGGCGGGGATAGTGGGCTTGACGGTTTTGTAGGCATCGCCCCAACCCGCCAATACGCACCCAACGCTTATGGACTTTACGATATGGGTGGAAACGTTTGGGAGTGGTGCAGCGACTATTATCGGCACGACTACTACGCTCGACTGCACTCGAGTGGTCAGGTCTCGAGGAATCCGCAAGGCCCCTCGGAAAGTTACGATCCGATGGAGCCAGACCAAAAGAAGCGTGTTCACAGGGGCGGATCTTTCTTGTGCAGCGATCGCTACTGCACCCGCTACATGGTCGGCACCCGAGGCAAAGGTGAAGTCCGCACCGCCAGCAACCATCTAGGTTTCCGCTGCGTCAAAGACTGATCCGACTGATCCGACTGATCCGACTGATCCGACTGATCCGACAGATCCGACAGATCCGACTGATCGGACTGATCGGACTGATCGGACTGATCTTTACTAAACGGGCGACACCGTAATGGTCACGGTCGCTTCATTGGAAAGTTCGCCAGCAAAGTCTCTGATCTTGTAAGTGAAACTATCGCTGGTGGCGTCGGAACCATCATGGGTGTATCGGATGCTTCCATTACCTAGATTCAACGCGGTTCCATGCGAGGGCTGTGTGATGATAACCACCGAGCCTAGGTTCAGTCCACCGTCTGGATCGCTGTCGTTCCCCGCAACATCGATGACAACTTGGCCCCCAGGTGCAGAGACCGTCGCGCTGTCGGGCACAGCGATCGGCGGCTGATTGACCAAGGTGATCGTCAGCGATACGGTTGCCTCATTGGATAGCTCCCCAGCTTTATCTCGGATGCGATAAGTAAACACATCCGAGGTCGCTTCCGATCCATCATGCACGTAACTCACTTTGCCATCGGTCTGCACCGTCAGCGTTCCATGGCTTGGTTGGGTCCCGATAGCGATACTGGCTAGGTCGAGTCCATCGTCGTTATCAAAATCGTTGGCTGCCAAATCGACGATCGCCGCAATATTCGATGGAATGGTGGCTGCATCGTTGACGGCAACCGGTGGATCGTTTACCGGCGTGATCGAGATCGATACGGTCGCCAAGTTCGATGCTTTGCCCGACACGTCGCTGACCCGATAGGTAAAACTATCAACCGTCGTCTCAGTTCCATCATGGGTGTACTGGACGACTCCACCCACACCCAGTACCGCCGTGCCGTTGCTTGGCGAGTTGACAATGACCACTGTGGCCGTATCGATCGCGTTATCGGAGTCGGTGTCATTTGCAAGCACAGGAATGTTGACGGTACCACCTTCAAGCACATTGGCTTCGTCATTGACCGCTAAGGGCCCATCGTTCACGGCTGTGACGGTGATATCTACCCGGGTCGATGACGAAACCAGCCCATTGTTGCCTCGAACCGTGTAGAACAAAACATCGCTGGTGCTCTCTGTGCCACTGTGGGTGTAACGAATCGAGCCATTGCTCAAAACGATCGCAGTTCCATTCGTGGGAGCCGTCACGATCGTGACGCTTGCGGGATCTAGACCATCAAACGTCACCGTATCGTTCGACAACACGTTGATATCGACCGAGTCCCCTTCGCTCACTGTTGCGGTATCGGGCTGAGTCACCGGTGGGTTGTTCACCGGTGTGATCGTTACGCTAACGGCCGCAGGAACAGAAACGTTGCTGTTGGAGTCAGCGACCGTGTAAGCGAAAGAATCGCTTGTGGTGTTCGATCCATTGTGCTTGTAAGTGACTTGTCCGTTGCCAAGCGATGTGATCGTTCCGTTCGCCGGTTGGGTAGTAATGACGATGCTCGATGGACTTAGCGTCCCACTCGGAGCGGCATCGTTTGCTATAAGGTTTACAGTTTCTTCCCCGCCACGTACAACGGTCAAACTATCGTTGTTGGCGATCGGTTTTCGCTGGATCGTAATCGATACGGTTGCGACGTTCGATACGACTCCTTGGTTGTCCTTAAAGGTGTACGTGAAACTGTCGCTCGTGGATGGTCCCCCGTTGTGAACGTAATTCACAACGCCCGTTTGAGTATTGACCCCAACGGTACCATTGGCAGGTTGACTGACGATAACAACCGATGTCAGATCGATGTTGCCTTCGATGTCCGAGTCATTGCTAAGGACTGGAATATTCACCGAGCCGCCTTCGACGACACTAGCCGTATCATTGTTTGCCACAGGAGCATCATTCACAGGCGTGATCGTGATCGACACAGTCGCTTCATTGGAGACGACTCCGTTGGTTCCCTTGACGGTGTATCGGAACGTGTCGCTGGTCGATTCGTTTCCACTGTGCGTATAAGTGACCGTGCCATCGGCATTCTTGACGATCGTGCCTCGGATGGGCAGATCGGTAAAGACGATCGATGCGAGGTCGAAACCACCTGTGGGTGCTGTGTCATTGGCAAGTATCGAAATCGTCGCCGTGCCACCTTCGACAACCGTCGCCGTATCATTGACCGCGACGGGAGCTTGATTGTTCGCAGTGATCGTGACGCTGACCGAGGCCGCTGCAGAAACAAGTCCATTGACGTCCTTGATCGTGTACGCGAAGCTGTCCGAGGTCGTGTTGGAGTTGTTGTGCACATAGTTCACATTGCCATCGGTACCCACAGTCACCGTGCCATTGGCTGGCTGCGTTGTGATCACAATCGAGCCGCGATTGATCGCAGCCGTCCCTGCCGTGTCGTTATTGGCCAAGTTCACCGTGGCCGAAGCCCCTCTCACGACCGAAAAACTGTCGGCAACAGCCGTCGGTGGTGCTGGAGCTTGTGTGACCGTTACAGTAACGCTCGCGGGCGCAGAGGTCAGTCCATTGACGTCCTTGATCGTGTACGCGAAGCTGTCCGAGGTGGTGCTGGAGTTGTTGTGCACATAATTTACCTTGCCATCGGCACCCACCGTCACCGTGCCATTGGTCGGCTGCGTTGTGATGACGATTGAACCTCGATTGATCGCCGCTGTCCCTGCCGTGTCGTTGTTGGCCAAGTTCACCGTGGCCGAAGCCCCTTTAACCACCGAAAAACTATCGGCAACAGCCGTCGGAGGAGTCGTCTCGGTGATCGAGATCGATACGGTGGCAACATTCGATACAAGTCCCTTGTCGTCTTTGACCGTATAGGTCAACGAATCGGTTCTGGCCGAGCCTCCGTTGTGGGTGTAGCTGACCACCCCTGTCGTGGAATTGACGCTTGCGGTTCCCGCTGTCGGTTGAGTCACGATCACTACCGTCTTTGGGTCGATCGTTCCGGTGCTATCGGTATCGTTAGACAATACGTTGATTTGGGTGGTTGCACCGACGGCTAAACTCGCCGAGTCATTGTTGGCGACAGGGGCAACATTGACGACATCGCTAGGTGCGTTCGGATCGGTATTGATCTGTGTGAACCGGACTCCGAAGCGGTTGTTGGTCTGAGTGACGGTATTCTTTCCCGTACCGCCATCAATGCAAGAACCATTGCCGAAACGAAGATTCTCAAGAACCATCGTGTCATCGCCAGCACCACCGCCGACTCCTGAACCGCGTCTTGATCGGCTATTGCGAACCGTGATCGAATCGTTGCCATCACCACCGCCGGCATGGATCCGCTGTGCCAACAAATTGCTCGCAACCAACACATCGTTGCCTGCGCCCAAGTCCATACGGATCTCGTATCGACCAACCGCATTGAGACCGATGACCGTCAGTTTATCATCCCCGCCCCCGGTAGCGATGTCATAGCCCTTGCGCACCCTCAAGATCGCCGGTTGGGTTAAGCCATTGATCGTCGTGCCGGTAGCCCCGGTGACCCGAACCTTATCGCCGCTGATCCGCTCGATGGTCAGCTCATTTGCGGCATCGTCTCCGCGTACCACCAAAAATCCGTTGGTTACCGCTGCGGTGACATCTCCGGCAAGCAATTCGCGAGCCTGTAGTTTTTCTAGAGCAAGCCTTCGTGCGGTGGTAACGATTTTACGATTTACAAGCTTTTTTCGGTTCTTATCGCTGTACATGGCTCTCGCTGAACGTTCGAGTTGGAATGCTTGTTAGATACGCACACCCGGGGCTAGGTTCCCTCTTGTCCTGAGTGAAAAATCGGACTCAAGGCTCGGTTTCTACTGTAGTTCGAGCCCACTGCGGGGCAATACCTAAAGGATCGACAGCGCAAAGGGATTAACCGACATCACCCACGGGCATGAGTTTGCCGTGCTTGGCGACAACTTGTCGCAATAGCCTTGCGTGCTCAGGACTCTTAAGCTCCGGGTCCTTGGCGATGACCTGGCACGCTAGATTTCGGGCCAAGATTAAAACTTGCTCATCTCGTGAAATGTCCGCGATGCGAAACTCGGGCAGACCGGTTTGCTTTGTCCCGATGATCTCTCCTGGGCCGCGTCGACGCAGGTCGATCTCGGCGAGTTCAAAGCCATCTTGGATTTTCGCGAATTGTTCAAGCCACTGGATTTTTTCAGGATCGCTCTGCGGCACTGGGTCTTGCCCGCCCACAGTAGGGATCAGTCCGACATATCCAGCGTGTTTTCCCCGACCGACTCGGCCCCGTAGCTGATGCAACTGAGCCAGTCCTAACCGATCCGCATCGGCGATGGTCATCACTGCCGCGTTCGGCACATCGATCCCGACTTCGATGACCGTACTTGCAACGAGCACATCGATCGAGCCTTGGGAGAATCGCTCAAGCACCGACTGCTTTTGCTGGCTGTCCATTCTGCCGTGAAGCAACTCGACCCGCAGTCCCACGAGCGGACCGTTTCGGAGTTCCTCCCACCATTGGACTGCCCCTCGGATTTCTTTTTCATCATCGCTTTCGACCCTTGGAGCAACGACGTAAGCTTGACGGCCGGCTTGGACCTGCTGCTTGACAAACCCCCACCAGCGCTCCATCAACTCCGGGGCGAGCACATAGCTTTGCACCCGCGATTGACCCGGTGGACGTTGTTTGAGGGTCGATACATCGAGGTCTCCAAACAACGTCAGGGCAAGTGTGCGGGGGATAGGCGTGGCGGTCATGACCAAGTAGTGCGGTGCGGTTCGTGTCGTACGCAGGGTGGCTCGCTGCTGGACCCCGAAGCGATGCTGCTCATCGATAACGACCACTCCGAGTTTGGCGAATTCCACTTGTTCACTGAGCAAAGCTTGGGTGCCTACGACAATATCGACCGTTCCGATCGCGATACGTTGAAGCAACTCTCGCTTCTCAGCCCCGGGCATGGAGCTGACTAAAAGAGCGATTTCGACTCGGCTTCCAGCGAGTTGATCCTGGAGTGTCTTGGAATGTTGTCTTGCGAGAAGTTCGGTCGGGGCCATCAAGACCGCTTGATGCTGATTGGCCACGGCGCTGAGCATCGCGTACTGTGCCACAGCCGTCTTGCCAGTACCCACGTCCCCTTGCAAGAGACGATTCATCGGAACCGTTTTGGCCATATCGGCGCGAACTTCCTCGATCACTTTGCGCTGGTCGTCGGTCAGAGCAAACGGAAAGCGTTTGAGGATTCGAGTATGGACCATCGCATTGGCTTCGATGCTCGGTGCAGGGTGCTCTTGTTGGTAAGCATACCGATGCATGGCCAAAGCCAATTGGAGCACGAAAAATTCCTGAAAGACAAACCGCAAGCGTGCTGCGTCGGCTTGAGCCATATCGATCGGCTGATGGATCTGTTGCAGAGCTTGGTCGATCGGCAGCAAGGGATCCGAGCCGGGCTTGAGGATCATTGCCGCATCTCGGCGAATCTCTTCGGACAAGGCTTCTTCGATGTTCTGTGCGAGTGGCAATGCAGCATCGATGGCACTTGAGAGCATCCGTTGCGTGAGCCCTTCGGTCAGTGGATAAACTGCTCGTGGCCTCGGGGGAGGTGGAGGCTCATCGGCATCGAGGATGGTGACTTCCGGATGACGCATCTGGTAGGCTACCCCGGTGCTTTTGACTACACCACGGGCCAAGACGCGTTGGCCCCGGGAATACGCTTCGCGGCGAAAGGGTTGGTTGAACCAAGTGCAACGCACATATCCTCCACCATCGACGGCAAGCAGGACACCGACGCTGGACTTGCCTTCAAAGGTAAACCGCGAGTCGATGTCGACGACCACTCCGACGACGGTGGCCAAGACCCCTTCTTCGAGTTCCAGGATCGATTTGCACTCGGAAACCTCTTGGTAACTTCTCGGAAAATGGAAAAGCAAATCGATCGCTTTGCGGATCCCGAGCCGCTCGAACATCGCGGCGCGAGGCGCACCGACACCCGGAACGAATTGGATTGGCGTATTGAATTCGAGTCCGTTGGTCAAATTCCTTGGCTCCGGTGGCTTGAATCGAGGCTTCGAAGCCCCTTTGGTTTAGGGATCAAAAAGGGAAATCTTTTCTCGGAAAGGTGCATTCTAACGCAGAAGTGTGTTTTTAGCGCTGTTTTGGTCTGGTTGTCAGTTTCCCCGAACCGTAGATAATGGGATTTTGGTTCTCAAAGGCCGCCACAGGATTGTGGGCAGGCAGGAGCAAGGATTCTCGTAGGAGTTGATCTAGAGTGTACGTCGCCGCTTCCACTGGGTGTTTTCCGGAGTTGTCGTTTTCCGATGCTCTCGAGGCTTTGGGGGATCTCGAATTCTCCAACGTCGAGATCGAACTCAACGACCAAACCGATCAAATTCCTCCCAAGCGTATTGTCGAGGAGTTTGATGAGATGTTGCGCCTGATCCGCGACACCCATCGCTTCGACATATGCAGCTTCAACGTCAAGATCGACGCTCAAGGTTCAACCTACTACGAGCGGTTTGAAAAGATCTGCGATCTTGCCAAAGCCACCAAGGTCGTCACGCTGACGGTTCCAAGCGGCGAACATGGCACTCCGTTCAATCAAGAAGTCGAACATCTGCAAAAGCTCGCCGCGATCGCTTATGATCGCGGGATTCGCATCGGAATGAAGGCCCACGTCGGATGCCTTAGCGAAGATCCTGATACGGTGCGGAACCTCTGTGACTACGTCCCAGGGATCGGCCTGACGCTCGATCCATCCCACTACCTGTGTTCGAACAACAAGAACAAGAATTACGACAAGCTCCTGAAATATGTCTACCACGTTCACTTGAGAGACTCCAAAAAGGATCGCTTGCAAGTCCGAGTAGGGCAGGGGGAGATCGATTACAACAAACTCATCTCCCAACTTCAAAATGCGGGATATCGCCAAGCCTTGAGCATCGAGATGACCCCTGAGCCGGATTTGGAAATGCGTCAAGAGCTTCGTACCTTCCGACTGCTACTCGATAGCCTGCTCTAAACCCGCCATTCGTACCCGTCATCGAGATCTCCATGGAAGTTGTCATCACCGCTGTCGGCCCCGATAACGTCGGATTGGCCGATCCGATTATCCATGATGTGACAAGTCGCGGAGCCAACATCGCCGAGATCCAGATGTACGATCACGATGAAGCCGCCGTGTTTGCCATGATGTGCAGGCTCAACATCGAAGCAAGCATGTACCCGGGGCTCGTCGACAAGATGGCCTCGATCGCTCAGGACAAACGGCTTGAAATACGCGTTTGGAGCCCTGAAATCAACGCCGCGAAGCCTCGGCTTGCCATCTGCACGACGCTGCTCGAACACACACCGCGCGCGATTCTCCACGCAATCCATACCCACGAACTCAACGCAGATCCGGTGGTCATCATCGGGAATCGCCGCAAGTGCGAACTGCTCGCACGGGAGTACAATGTTCCCTTCGAATTCATTGGAAATGAAGACGGATCGGCTGACGATCACAAGATGGTGCAACTGATCGATCGCTACCAAGCCGACTACGTCGTCCTTGCGCGATACATGCGAGTCTTGCCCCCGGACACTTGCTGGAAGTTTGCTGGTGGGAGGATCATCAACTTGCACCACGGGCTTTTGCCAAGTTTTCGAGGATTAAGACCCTACCATGATGCTTATGCAGCTCGCATGCTAACCTTTGGTGCGACTTGCCATTTTATTGTCCCCGAGTTGGACGCAGGCAACCAAACCATCAACCAAACCACCTTCAGCGTCGAGCCAGGAACCAAGCTTGAGGATGTCATCAAGCAGGGCCAGCAACACAACGAGCCGGCTTGTTTGGTCGAAGGAGTACGCAGGGTATGCGACCGAGAGGTCCAACTCCACTTCCATCGCGTCATCGCCCGTAAACAAGACTCCTCGCGATAACTTATCGCGGATCCTCTACTCAATGAAATGGTACTTGTACTCGAAAGAGAATCACCTAAGGCTTTTCGAGTGTGAAGACGAGTACGAGTACCGCGATGCTTAGTACGAGAGAACCGAGCCTTGTCCCACTATAATTCCTGAATAACCAACAAAACGCACAAACACACACAAACACATACACACACACCTGAAGGGTTCTTATGCCAACGACCAAGCTCACTAGTCCATTGCGTTCGATGTGCGCCAAGGCGATGCTATTGGCGCTATTGGGGTTCGCGACAGCGGGAGCTGGGGTTGCCCAAGACGCTGCGACAAGTAAGGCTGCGACCAAGGAATGGCGGGCTGATAAGGCACCGAGCCAATTGACGATCGCCACATGGAACCTCGAATGGTTCTTCGATGACTTCAAAGCCAACAATCGCAGCGATGTGGCAAAAGAGCAGTCGGCACCCAATCGGGCCGAATGGGATTGGCGAGTCGGCAACTTCGCAGCCGCGATTGCCAAGTTCGAGCCGACGATTTTGGCTGTGCAAGAGATCGAAGACCGAGGTGTGATGCAGAACTTGACCAAGGTGCTCAAGGAGCAGTTCAACCTCTCGTATCGTGTCGCTTTTATCGATGGGTTCGACTCGGGAACCGAACAAGACGTGGCGGTGATTTTTCGATCAGGACTGGTCGAACTGGCTCGGCGAGAACAGAACAACAGCATGTTCGAGTCGAAGGAGTTTTATAATTTGTCCAAGCACTTGATCACCCGGTTCGAGTGGCAAAATGGAGACAATGTCATTCCTTTGACGCTCTTGAATGTGCATCTGCGAGCCACTGCGGATGCCGCAGAGTTGCGGCAAAAGCAGACCAAGCTTGCGCATGAATGGATGCGTAAAGCGATCATGCGTGGTGAGAACGTGATCATTCTAGGCGATTTAAACGTCGAGGAGTCTGTGGGCGAGATCCAAGCCGGGGGCGATGGCATGCACACTCTCTTAGGATTGGACACCCCTGAGCCGAACGACAATTTGGTCGATTTGCTCGAGCGGGCACCGGCTGAGAAACGCCGCACTCACTTGATTCTCGATAAGCAGTTCGATCGGATCTTGGCCAGCCCGACGTTGGTCGATGGCAAGGGTGGGTACAAGTTCAAGCAGATCGAGGTACTTTCCCAGTGGAATATTCGCGGGACAGGACCGGATGCCGACCACTGGGATACACGCTATACCAAGGACTACGCCGAGCGGGATTTGAGCGACCATCATCCGGTGATGGCCACCTTTGAGCTGGTGCCTTAGATCCAGGGCCGAACTTGGATGGATTCCGAGCTGAATCGACCGACATGGCAACTGCCTCCTGGGGTATCGCGGGGGACTTGGGACTACGTCCATCGCGATTCGATCGCCACCGAGTACGATACATTTCATTCAGGACATCCGCTTTTGGAGTTCGATCGCCGCTTGGTTTTAGAAGTGGCGGGAAAGATCCGATCCGACAAAGCCCAAGGCGTTCCTGTCGCATTGGATCTTGGGTGCGGCACGGGACGTGTAATGATGCCGTTGGCCGAGAGTGGTTGGCGGGTGTTGGGATTGGATTTGAGCCAATCGATGCTTGGTGAGGTCAGGAGCAAATCCTCGTCTGGGGCAGGGGAGAGCATAGGGCTGGTAAGGGGCAATCTAGCGCAGCTTGGCTGTTTGCAAGATGCGAGTGTCGATCTGGCTTATTGTTTGTACAGTTCGATCGGGATGGTCCAAGGGCGTGTGCATCGGCGAGGGATGCTCCGTCATATCGCTCGGAGTTTACAAGTAGGGGGGGAGTTCATTGTCCATGTCCACAATCGTGGCACGTGGTGGTTTGATCCGGGCGGGGTGCGTCGGGGGGTTGGTGATTGGATTCGGAGTCGGCGTGACAAGAGTTGGGAGTTTGGGGATCGGGTGTATGCTTATCGCGGATTGCCGAGTATGTACTTGCACATTTTCTCCCAGCGCGAGTTGGGGGAGGATTTGCGGCAGGCGGGGTTTACGATTCGCCGATGGATCAAGCTCAATCGTACATCGAGTGGCAAATTGCGTTTGGGTTGGTATTTGCCATATTTTCGGGCTGGTGGATACATTGCGGTGGCGAGAAAATCGCAATAGACCTTCACTCGTTGGGTTGATTGGCTAAACTGGGGCCTGCGGCGAAGAGCAGCTTTGATGTACATGGATGAAGCAGAGTTGTTGCGCAGCAAAAGGGACCGTAGCTCAACGGTTAGAGCAGGGGACTCATAATCCCTTGGTTATCGGTTCGAATCCGGTCGGTCCTATTACTCATTTCTCTCCGTAGCATAGACTTCTAGCCTGTTCATTGGATGTACTCTTGATCCCCTCAACCCTGAGTTTTCGAAGGGGAGAGGGGAAACACAGAGGCACAGAGGCACAGAGCCTGCGAGGGATTTCGCATGAGTGTGTCAGCCATGTGGGCTTGGCAAGACCTCATGCTACAACGCCAAAGGTACGTTCCACAGTTGGGCAATCTCGATGATGGGGACATCACTTCGCGAGGAACGGTTTCTACGATGTCTTCGGTTGCCTAGCATGTTCCCCAACCGCTGCACGTACCCTACGGTTAATGTACCGCGGGCCTCTGAGCCCGCTGGTGTTTCGTTAGTTACTGACCCATCCATCGCAAAACTGTTTTCTCCAATCATCAATCTTGCTAAAATAGGGTCCTCACGTAGCTAGTCCATCAATTCATTCATAGCCCTCATTAGCCCATCGTTGATCATGTCCGAAAAACTGCCCCAGGACGAATCGAAAAAAAATCCACAAACAAGCCCATCGCATAACGACCCAACGATGGCTTACGTGCCCAAGTCGGGTTCACCCTCCGAGGAGGATTTCAATACACTAGCTTCGGATCAATCTGGCCAAGTAATCGATGAGGCAGACCGGACTCGTCGATTCGAAACCGGTGTGACCCATGGGTTTGATGACCCACGTCGAACCAAGGAAACTTCGAGCAATCTCGTAAAGTACTTTGGCCACTATGAACTCCTATCTGAGATCGCGCGCGGCGGGATGGGGATCGTCTATCGTGCGAGACAAAGGAACTTGAACCGGATCGTCGCCCTCAAGATGATCTTATCGGGGGCCATCGCGGCCCCTGAGGATGTCAAAAGGTTTTATACCGAGGCCGAAGCTGCCGCTTCGCTTGAACATCCAAACATCGTGCCTATCTATGAGATCGGCGAGCACGAAGGGCAACACTTTTTCTCGATGGCGTTGGTCGATGGCAAGAGCCTTGCCGAACCCCTCAAGAATGGACCACTGGGGGCCAAAGAGGCCGCAGAGATCATGGCCAAGGTGTCCGATGCGATCGACTATGCGCACAACAAAGGGATCATCCATCGGGATATCAAACCTGCGAATATTCTTATCGATGCCAAGGGGGAACCGAAGATCACCGATTTTGGATTGGCACGGATCGACGAAGGGGACAGCATACTGACCCGCACGGGTCTGATTCTAGGCACTCCGAGTTTTATGCCCCCCGAACAAGCGTCAGGCAAAGTGCGTGACATTGGGGCTCATTCGGACGTTTATTCGATTGGTGCGACGCTGTACTGTTTGTTGACCGGTCAGGCGGCCTTCCAAGGATCGAGCCCACTTGAGACGCTCAACATGGTATTGAATGAACCGGCCAAGGAGCCCCGCAGCATTGTGCCTTCGATCCCCAGGGACTTGCAGACGATTTGCATGAAATGTCTTGAGAAAAAGCCTCAGGATCGCTATCCCTCGGCCGGTGCGGTATCGAAGGATTTGCATTGTTTTTTAAATGGCGAACCGATCACGGCCCGGCCCCCAAGCCCGATGATCAAACTGAGGTATTGGATCAAAAAACACCCGAAGTTGATCAGCAGAACATTTGGAGCTTTAGCGGCGCTTCTTTTCGTTGCGATGATGTTTTTATGGTGGAAAAGCGAGCAGGGGAAAATGGAAGCTGAGATAAATGCAGCGGTCGCCTCAAAACAAGCATCCGTCGCCTCGCAAAAAGCATCCGTTGCGGAGGTACGAAGATCCGACGCGGAGTTACGAAGATCGGACGCCTCGTTAAAAGCATTCGAAGCAAAGGTTGAGAGAATCATCGCAGAGTTAACAATCAGGCGCGCATTGCAATTTGCGGATGGCAGTAATAACAAAACGTCTGAAGCGCCCGATTCGGGGACTAAGCCCCCAGAGTGAATGAGGAAGTCTCAGGCGTCGGCTTGCATGTTCGAGCGCGTGTGCGAGTACCGGTAACAAACGATGTTGCGCAAGCTCGATTTAAACACTACAAAACACCGTAGCATGGCCCTCCGAGGCCGTGCGTTTCTGATTTAAAGCAATCCACCGTAGCACGGTCCTCCGAGGCCGTGCGTCGCTTATTTAAATACAGCGCGCACGGGTCACAGACCCATGATACGGACGGAATGCAGACTCTTGGATCATGCAATCCACAGAATACGGCGCACACGGGTCACAGACCCATGATACGAGTTTGCTCTCGACTACCTATATGCGCTGCGCCTGAAAACCCAAGCTACCATCTAGAGGGGCTAACAAACATTGTGGATATCAGCACACATCAGCTCGAATGAATCCACCCAAGGTGCCTGTCTATTTCACCGGCTTTTTGGATTTTGATGGAGAGACTTTTTTCTCTCCCGAATCGACCTTGAGCATCTTGAGCTCCATTTTCTCGGAATCGATCTCGAATTTGAATTGATCCAAAAAACTCATGCCCAACAACGCCGGAGCATTGACCGCTCGTGGATGCATCACGCAGCATTCGACGTTCTCTGCAGTGAACTTACCGACTCGAACAGAATCCAAGTAAACAATCTTGGCAGGGATCTGACTACCGTCTGCGAGCGTCACAATCGCATCGTCATCGGAGTCTTTGATTTCAATCCCAAGCTTCTTCGCAAACTCGTGACCTAGGCTGATCGATGAGGCTGCCGAGTCGACGATCATTTGCTCGCCGGGTTTTCCATTGATCGAGACTTTCACCGAGTAAACACCTGACTCCTTTTCCAGAGGGATCGACTCGGAGATCATCGCCTGTTCGTAGGTCTTGAGTTGCTTTTCGGAGGTCACAAGCGTTGTGGAGGGCTGAATCGAGATCTTCTTTCCGATTTTCTTCGAAGCCGCATCGACGGCCTCGATCAGCTTTTGATCATTCTTGAGCCCTTCCCAAGTCTCAAAAGCACTATCGACTTTCTCTCGGATCTTACCAAGGACTTGCACAAAGGCCTCTTCCTCGCGACCTACCGCATCTTTCTCTGACTTGGCTCGCTTCAATCGCTCAGGCTTGTCCTCCTCGAGTTGGGCCATCGCACCAGCCGTGGCGCTGAGCTCTCCGACGAGCCGGTTGTTGGTCGCCACATCGAGAACTCCGGCAAGCTGCGTGCTCAATAGCCGATGCTTGGTCCTAAGCTCGGTCATCATGCGTTTGCTAAGTTCGATATCAGCCAGAGCGGCGAGCCGCTTTTTGTCGGCTTCGGCAAGGGCCTTCTTCTTATCTTTAAGCGCTCTGACTTCTTTGGTGATTTGGGTGTCGAGTCCTAGAACTAGGTTCGGACCGACCAAAGTCAGGTCTCGCTCGGTCAATACCTCTGCGATCTCTTGACCGAGCGGATTGGCTTGTCCGGTTTTCGAGGACTCTTGAGCGCTGCACGTTTCAAACATCAGTACGATGAAACAACCGATCACCCACTTTTCGAGCGATGTTTTGAAAGTATCCAAGTTCCATCGGGAGGTCGGATTGAGAAGAATCGCTGATCGCATTTTCGGGAGCGTTGGTCTTAAAAAGAGGATGTAAAAGAATTAGGTCCTTCAGGTATTTTAGTGGGTACAAGCTCGGCTTTCTCGTACTCAGCGTCGCGGTACTCGTACTCGTACTCGTACTCGAAAACGCCTGAATCGATTCAAGTCGATCACCTTTGCCGGGAAGCTGTAACCCCGGTATTTGGCCTTTTTATCAACGAAATCCCAATACTTCTCTTCGAGTACGAAAAGAACCAGTGGTATGAATTGCTAGCCACGATAATTCCGGACGGACCGAGAATCACGCAGTGCGTATTTTGCGCACGGTTTTGGTGTGACGCAACGGGGACGTATTTAATTCCCGCTAGACGGCAAACTGGGTTGAAAAAATTGAAAAACCGCCGTCGTTTTTAGAAGTTTTTTGACGGAAAATCAAAACAGGTGACGCTTTGCAGCAGCGGGCTCAGTGGCGTTTTAGATTCAATTCATAAAACCAAAGGTCATCGTTGGGGACATCCAGTCGAATCGACTCGGCCCGACCCTTGGCATCGAAAATAAAATGGGCACTGCCGGATCCAAACCAAGCAAAGGTTTTATGCCAACGGATCGCAAACGTATCGTAGTGCATGAGCTCCAAGTCCGCTTTGAGCTCAGGATACGCTAACAACTGCAATTGCAGCTTGCCATCCTCAAGTCGCACCTCGGCCTCTCCGTACATCGAACATCGATACTTGCCGACATAACTCTCCACAGGATGACTCGGTTTGTCCATCTGCATCACCGATGCAGTGGCCTGGGTGATGCGATGATCAAATTCCTCGCGGCTCTTTCGGAACTGAACGAGGGTCTCTGAACTCCAATCTCGCTTGGGGGCTCCCAAAAAACGATCGATCGCTTCGTAGACAATCGCATTTCCGATCGGGGTCATGCTATTGGTCAGCACGATCACGCCGAATCGGTGACCAGGGATCATCAGCTGTTCGGAGTACATCCCATCGTATCCACCACCATGCCCAACGAGCTTGACGCCATAGTAATCTGCCAGCGACCAACCCAGCCCATAGGCTCGAAAGTTGGTAGCAGGAATCCTCTGCGATCGGCTTCTCGATACGGGAATGATCGAATGCGGCTGCATCGTTTCATACATTCTTGCTTTGCTGACGATCTCTTTACCGCTTGCGTCTTGTCCTTCTCGCATCTGAAACTGCATCCAGCGAGCCATATCCGAAACACTCGATAGGATACCTCCTGCAGCAGCCATCGAATCCCAGTTCATCCATGCGATCGGATCCGAACGATCCAAGTAAGTTTTATGGGGTGTGGCGACGTTTTTGAGTCCTTCAAGCTGCTTGACCGACCATTTCGAACCCTTCATCTCGATCGGATCGAGCAATCGCGTTTGAATGAACTGACCCCACGGCATTCCCGAGACTGTCTCGATGAGCTCGCCTGCGGCCAGGAACATCAGGTTCGAGTATCCGTAGTTGGCACGAAAGGGAAACTCGGGTTTGAGTTCCCTGGCACGCTCGAGGATCTGTCTGGGCGTATAAGGGGTTCCCCACCAAAGCAAATCGCCGCTGAAGGTTCCAAGACCGCTGCGATGGCACAGCAAATCTCTTACGCGGATGTCGTTGCTGGCCAGTGGATCGTTGAGCCGAAACCATGGTAAGTATTTCTGCACAGGATCGTCCCACCGTAGCTTGCCCTCGTCGACGAGAATGGCCAGAGCATCGGCAGTGAATGCTTTGGAGTTCGATGCGATCGCAAAGAGCGTCTGGTCGTCCACCGCCTCGGGCTTTCCAATCTCCCGAACACCGTAGCCTTTGCTCAAAAGCAACTTCTCACCCCAGACGATCGAAACGGCCAGCCCCGGGACTTGCCAAGCCTCTCGCGTCTGCTCGATCCATTGATCAAACTCTGCAAGTTGCTCAGCACTCAGTCCGACTTTGGCTTCTTGATCCGCCGGCTTGGATGCAACGGAGGTGTCTTGTGCCAGCATCTTGTAAGCTGGCAACAACCCGATTGCTAGCGAGAGCCCTAGCGATACCGTCCGAGCATAACGATTTTCAAGACCGAGCATCATGACTCCTTGCGAGTAGAAGTTTCAGGATCGTTTCATTTTCTTGCGAATAATGCTGTCGGCAAGAGATGGCCAAAAGGCGGCCAGGACGGCCAACAAGCGGGCTTTTCCTGGCACCACCAATTCCAACTTGCGCGCTTCAGCAGCCTTGAGTATCCGCAGACTGAGTTCATCGGGATCGAGTCGACGCAGCGCTACGCCACCGCCTAGTGACTGGCTGAGAGGATCGAGCCCACGGGCTTGCACGAGATCCGCGTAGCGATCGGCAGAGTCATCCCGTGCGATCGGGCCGGGGCAAACCAGCAGAAAATGGACTCCGGTCGATTCGGCTTCCAATCGCCACTGGCGATGGAGCCCGACCAACGCATGTTTGGCCATCGAATAGCCCCCCATGCCAGGCCCGGCAATGATGCCGGCAAGCGAAGCGATATTCACGACAGTGCCTCGACTCTCACACAAGGCTGACCAACACAATTTGGTCATGGCATGGGTAGCAAGCACGTTGATCCCGAACTGCTCAACAAGATCGCTTTCGGAGAGTTGGCACAGGGATCCTCGGTCGGATTTTCCAATCGCATTGATCAGCAGGTCACAACCTTGGACGGCCAAAATATCGCGCAGCGAATCTTTTTGGCTTGCCCCATGCGCTTTCGTATCCTGCGAACCTTCACGAACATCCATCGAAACGATCGCTACGCTGCTGGCTCCAGCTTCGAGCGCTTGCTTCTCAACGGCCTTGAGCCGATTTCTATCTCGACCGATGATCACCAGGTTCGCAGCCTGCTTGGCCAGAGACAGAGCAAGAGCTCGTCCTAGACCATTGGAGCCACCGCTGATGACAGCCGTTCGGTTCTTCCAAGCAAGGCTCGATCCCATAGGGCTGGCTATCGAACGGTGCGTTGACGAACAAGATTCAGGAGCACTGGAATGCGAAGCTCTGCGGATTGAGAAAGTCGATTTCGCAGCGCGAGTACTTCGTTTGGCGTGGCAGATCTACCAAAGAGGGTTCGATAGATCTCGTTGATGTACAGATCCATGTTTCCTCGGAAGCGATCGTAGTACTCGGAGCTCGCCAAAACCGTCGCGTAGATTTCATCGAGCGATTTACCTTTGGCGAGTTCACGCTGCCAAACTTGGCTTTCTCGGTCGTTCATCGGACGACCTGCGAGTTGCTCGTACCACATACCGATTTGGTCGATCGGTCGATTCGATATTCCGGGAGGAATCCCAACGGGTGCTGGGCCTTGGGGCGGGACGAGAGTCACAGCCATCCTAGGGTTGCCGTTTGCGAAGTTGACCGTGGCAGGTGAATTCATCTGCAAAACGGTGTAACCGCGTTGAACGACTTTGACATCCAAGGCATAGCGGTGGTCGGGTCGGATTTGGGAGGGATCCAAGTCGATTTGAAAATTGACCGGCCATCTGCCATCCAAGGGAACTTGGGTCTCACCGAGCGAGACGTTTTGCCATTGGGGAAAGGTCGTGTCGATCACTCGGGCCATGAGCATCATGCCGGGTTGGACCGACGGTCGATTGGCGGTGTTAGCGGTGGCGTAGACCGAAGTTGCCATGCCTGGGGCATTGCCGTAGAACTGAACGGGGATGTTCACCAGACGACCGTCGCGATGGTTGCGTACCAGGAGCATCACACGGCCTTGTGCGTCGACACGTCGAGCGAGTTCTTCGGCGATATCATAAGTTCGACCGTTGATGATACCCACTTGGTATCCGTTGACGGCAATGATGATGTCTTGAGCTTCAATGCCTGACTGCTGAGCCGCAGAGCCGGCATTGACGCTCGTAACGAGCACCCCGGTATCGGTATTTCTCGAGTAGATCCCGAGTCGAAAATTGGTCGGGGGACGCTGCCCAGGAGGCAGGTAACGGCTTTGGCCAACACCGCCAAAGCCATTTGGATCGGCGAATGGATCATTGAAAGATTCATCGCGATTGCGATCATCTTGAGCATAGCCGACGGATCCGAGTCCTAGGAGCAAATAGGACACCAGAACCACGAGGTAACTTTGGATCCAACGGGTTGAAAAAAGCTTGGTCATAATAGCCTCTGATGGATTCCTTTACTTGAGCTGTTGCCAGCCCAGCTTTTCTTGTTGTGTGGCGATATCGGATCGATCTAGGGGAACCAGTCCATCTTTGATGAGTGTTTCCTGTCCGGCTTGGCTGAGAATAAATTTCGTCAGTTCTTCGACGGCGGGTGTGAGCTTCCCGTCTTCGGTTTGAGAGACAACGACACTGAGTTTTCGAAGGAGTGGATAACCAAGATCGATTGCTTGTGGGCTGCGTGGGGAGACGATCTTCTGTCCATCGACGGCGATGGCTAGTGATCGAACCGAGTCGGTCAAAGCTCGATTCGCACTCACGACGGCAATGGCTTCGGGTGTTGCCCCGACAGTGTCGACGATGTCGGGCTGATTATCCTTTTGAACGATCACCGCGTTGTTGCGATCTTTGAGGTTAAAAACTCCCTCTGCAACAGATCTTAGACCGTGGGATGGGACGATCAGGACATGGGTGATTGGTTTTTCGCCGATAGTTCCATCGACCCCAAGATCACTCCATTTTTCAATGGGTTTATCGTTTGAGAGACTCATTGGGGATTTTGCATGGGAGTTCCACGCAAGTGCCCGGATCGGATTGTCTTTATGAACGATCATCGAGAGGATATCGTAGCCGACTTCGATGGCAATGAGTTTTTTGTTGTGTTCCTTGTTCCAGCGAGCGAGTTCGTCTGCGGTTACTTCACGACTCAGCAATCCGATCACGTTGGGTGAGTCGGCCAGTTTCTTAAAGGACTCCTCGGAGCCTTGGCAATCGACCTTGCTAACCAGCTCGGGATGGATCTTGGTGAAGTCCTCCATCCAGAGAGTTGCAAGGGGTTGCATCAAGGTCGATCCGACGAGTTCGATTTGTCCGGCGATTGGTTTTTCGGGAGCATAAGCCGGTGCGTCGGAGAGCCCAGCTCGGTCTTGGGCTCGGATGAGCGAGGCGGTTCCAATGAGCAAGATGCACAGCATGCAGGACATTTTAAAGCACTGCTTAAAGAGGCTTTGGCGAGTCGATACGTTGAGACTAAGCACAGACAGATTCCTTTTTCTTTCGAAATCAAAAGGTCAAACGCTAGAGCATCTTCCACCAGTCTTTGGCTACGGTCAATACTTATCCGGGAAGAGCCAAATGAGAATCCGGTACGGCCACGGGTGGGACCATGGATTGGCCCATGGGATCACCGCAGCGATGATTCCCAAGGCGATGGCAAGATAGACCAATCCTCTCCAAAAAGGTTTTGAGGCAGATCGATCGATGGCGGGTATCGCAAGCCAGATCCAGCCGGGGATCATCCAAAACAGCCATCGAAAACCGCTTGAGACACCTCCGTAATTGCGATCTTCGATGTCTCGAGTTGTATAAAAAATCGCGCAGGCAAGCGTCACGAGCATCATCGCTGCGGCGATCCCATGTTCGCTCAAGACCCAGCGTTTAAGACCTTGGAGTTGGTTGGTCTCCATCGATTCACAGCGGTAGTCCGGAGAGTTATCGAGTGCTTTTTTGCCCTTGGCTAGCCAGATAAATCCACCGAGGATGCTCCAGAGCCAAATGGGAGTCAGCGACAGGAGACCGTGGTGTCCGATGGTAAAGTGCATAAGATAGGCCCATCGATCGGGTTCCCCGAGATCGACTCCTTTTTTGTTGCCAGGGAGCCAGTACGATTTTGGATAATCATACCAATCGTCCCAAGCGTAGATGTTCCATGATCCATCAGCCTTTGGGTTTGCAGCAGGTGGCTTTTGAGTAGCCAGCGCAACTCGTTGGGATGTCGTTTCGTCGAAGACTTGGAAAACTCCATCGAGGCGGGCTGGGATCACTTTGGCTCCAGAGGTGATCGAGAGCTTGGAGTCGCCAAGCTGCTTGCCGATAAGTTCTATCCATTGATTTTGTTCGGGGAGTTCCTTGATGGCTTTCAATTCGTCTTTTCGATCGATCGCGGCTTGTAAGCTCGACAAGTCCAATTCGACCTGACCGATCTTTTCACCAAGCCCTCGATGGGAGTAGGGGGGCCGCCAATCGCCATGAGCCCAGAGGTTTGTCAGTAGGAACGCCGTTGCGATCGATGCCGACCCGATTCCGAATCCGATGAGCATGCGTTTTGGGTCTGCAAGAAAAACGATCGCACCGATGGCGGCAGCCCAAGCCATTGCTGGGAGTTCGCAAGCGACGCACAAAGCGGCTGCAATCCCAAGGCTAAGCCAGGTGTTCCAAGGTGCCCTCATTTGGGATTGGGCCGCTCGAAGGATTTGCCAGGCTAGGGCCAAAGAGATTGAAAAGAAGATTGCCCCGTGAAGATGGTTGTTGAGGGTTACGACGAAGGTCGTAAGAAAGGTTCCCCAGATCGCAAGGGACAAGACCACGTGACGCGTCCACGGGCGCGGGACGTGGGACTCGAGCCATCGATGAAGCCAGCACCACCAGAGAGCCAGAGGAATCAGGTTCACAAGGATCAAGACGATCCGACAGACTAGAAAGGGGTCTTCCGTGAGCGTCTTTCCACGCCATGCGTAGGTTGCCATCATCACCGGCTTTGTAACGGCCGCGAGCATGAGTGTTAGCAAGGGTGGTTTGCTTGAGTAACTATGCTCTTGGCCATCGGCACCTTGGTGCCTGACCATATCGATGGTGTTCCAGAGTTTCGACTTGCCTTTGGAATCGAGGATTTCGACGACGGAGTCTATTTCCCATCGGCCTTCTTGGGTAAGTGCAGCGATGGCTGCCCAACGGGATCGGTCGTTGGCGCTGAGAAAAGGGACTTCGTTGTTGACGGCGGTGATCCCTAGAATTCGGGCAGCTTGGAGTGCGAATGCCAAGGTGATCATCCACCAACCGATGGTGCGGGTCGAGATACCCGGCGAGCCATTTTCGAAGTCTTGCTTCATGATTCGAAATCTTATCGTGGAGAGTGGTTCGAAGGGATATTTGTCGATGAGTCTATGCGTCGCTCGATCGAGTAAACGTTTCGCGAGGGGTTGTAATTGGCGACCAGCAATTCCGCGATCAATCCGGTAGCGAACGCTTGGATACCCACGACGATCAGAAGAATCGCCACGAAGAAACTAGCGCGTTCATGCAGGTGTAGGGGATTTTCGTAGTTGGCTAGTCTTGTCCAAACCCATAGAGCCATGAGCAAAAGTAGCAGCAAGAAACCGATAGAAAAAAGGACTCCTCCGAGGCCTCCGAGGAGGTGCTGAGGTCGGTAACGGAACCGGGTTAGAAAAACGACGGTGGCAAGATCTAGAAGTCCTTTGGGAATGCGAGACCAACCGTACTTGGAGGATCCGTGCATGCGGGGGTGATGTTCGACCGCGATTTCAGCGACTCGGAACCCGCGGGCTGCTGCCAGTACGGGAACAAACCGGTGCATCTCACCGTAAAGATCGATCTCTTGGAGAACCTCGCGTCGATAGGCTTTGAATCCGCAGTTGAAATCATGGAGCGGCAATCGAGAAAAAAATCTCAAAATCGAATTGAATACAAGGGAAGGCCAGCGTTTGTGCCACGGGTCAAAGCGTTTTTGTTTCCAGCCACTGACAACATCGTATCCCTCTTGGAGTTTGCTGAGCATCCTGGGGATCTCTTTAGGATCGTCTTGCAAATCCGCATCCATGGTGATGATGATATCCCCGGAGGCTTCTTGGAATCCTGCAGCCAGCGCCGCGGCCTTACCAAAGTTTCTTCGGAAACGGATCGCTCGAATCATCCCTCTGGATTGGCTTAGTCCTTCAATCACTTGCCATGAATTATCGCTCGATCCGTCGTCGACGAAGACGATTTCGCAAGGACTCGAGATACCTGCTGCATCGATACGACGCACAAGTTCAGCCAGAGTCTCCCACTCGTTGAGCAACGGGATCACGACTGTGATCGAATTCATTTCGGCACCTAACCCAAAATCGATTTTGGAAACAGGGGGCGGCAAACTTCCAAGACGAGCATCCCGGCCATCAAGCCCATGCCGTCAGCAAGGATGTCTTGGAGATCGAACCATCGACCAACAAGGGGTTGGGTGACTTCATCAAACCAAGCGTAGGTAAGACCAAAAACAAGCGTTGGAAGGGCATATGCGTACAGGCCACGATGGCGTAGATTCATCTGTATTGCAAAGCCCGCGATGATTCCCAGTGCCATAAAGGCCAGAAAGTGAAGGGTCTTATCGCCGGCTTGAGCTAGTTGTCTTGGGACTTTATGCTTGGGCAGATGCGTCATGACGTACATGAAAACAAGGTAACTCAAGGCGATCAAGGTGGAGGTGTTTTTAACCATCGACGTATCTGCTTCCAACCGGTGCACAAAGAAGGAAATGATCAGTCTAGGCGTAAAAAGCAAGAAGCCTCGCCGAAAGCGAGGCTTCTTGGGATAAGCCGTATTATAACAAGAGTCGGAGCTAGTCCCACCACCATTGGCTTTGGGCGAGATCCCCTGGGGCGGAAAGTTTTTCACTGGACTCATCAAGTTTGCTGTCAACTTGGGGATCCGAAGCGAGTTTCCGCGAGGAGATATGAACACCACCGATAGGGGTGATGAGAGTCCCTTCCTTCCACATGGCATTGACCGCTGGCTCAACTTGGGAGATTCCGTTGTTGACTTTGGTGGTTAGTTTCTCTTCGTCGGCAAACACCCCTAAATCCCAGTTGGCTTTGCCATAGAAATCGTTCTGTTGCATGAAGGCAGCAACGATACTCATGTCAAACAAGTTTCGCATTTGGCTAAAAACTGGCATGACTTCGCCGAGAGCTTCAAACTTCTGAGTGAACTCTTTTGCAAACCCGACCGAAGCGGCATCACCGGCCCCTGCACCCCGGCTGCGAGTTCCGTTCTTGGCCAAGTACTCCTTCTCGCTCGTAAGCTTAGCTCCCTGACCTTTGAGTTGGAGAGCAGAGCGATCTTCGTTGGTTACGACACTGCTGTAATCGGCCTCGAAGTACCAGCGCTGTAGCGCGTTGGCGTTTGCACCTGCTTGAGTACGCACGATCCAAGGAGTGAAAGGGATGATCGTGTTTTCCAAACCCAGTCCGATGAGCTTCATTCGGTAATCGGCTTCGACCAAAACCCTTGCAAAGTTTGTTTCTCTGGGGACTCCCTTGATGATCACGTTCTGGTATCCCAAAGATTGTTTCATGCCGGCCAAGACCGCAGGATTGATTTGGTTTGCACGCCCCTTGAATTGCTCGTTGTACTGGTTCATCCTCTTGATCCCCTCTTGAGTCGGTTCGATCGAAACTGCGATCGATCCAACGGCTTCGGTGGATGGAGCGTAAACACGAAGAGCCACGACCAAATCCATGAGATTCAAAACAGAGCAACCGGACTTGAGACCTACACGATCTCCGTTTTCGGTAACGTGGATTTTCTCAGCAGGGCCAGCGATAACGATGTCGTTGGAGTCAGGTAGGAAAAAGACGTACTCGATTCGAGTCAATCCTGCCAAACCTAGAATCTCATCTCCGAGTTCTTGTTGTTCAGACAGTCGCTCTGCAACAACTTTCTCAAGACGATTCAAAGAGACTTTACGCAAGGGCGAAGCGACTTGCTCGTCGCGAGTCAGGGTCTGGAGAGCGGCTTTGCGAACTCGCAATGCAAGCGAGTTATCGATGGCGCTGATTCGCAGAACCCCTTGGGGGTCAATCTCGACACCACCACCGTTGCCGGTGTCGTTATTGCCGCCGTTATTATTATTGTTGTTGTTATTGTTGTTATTGTTGTTGTTCCCCTGCGAGAAACCCAACGAGGCAAAGCTCGCGACGAGTGCAAAAAAAGTGCACGCTCGTGCGAGTCGATAGAACGGTTTTCTCAAAAGCATCAGCATTCGCCTTGTACTACGTTTTGCGGTAACGGATTTAGCGTACTCGTGGAGTATCGGACCGCATGCGTCACGAACCGATTCCCAAATACACCATCTGCTAAGAATAATTGCCATCGAGGTGGATATCAACAATTTGGGCAAAATAGGAGGGGTGGGCCAAGTCGAATTCCTCGGAATTTTCGTTAAAACCGGGCTTTTCTTCGGATTCGTTCAAGTTCGCTTGACGGACAAAGCCATGCGACGCTACATCCATTCGAGTCGTGAGCCTCGCAAGCAGGTAGGCTGCTACCGGCCCGTCGCCAGAAAACTTGTCGGCAACCTTTGGATTTCCTATGCGTCTGGAATCGAGTACCAAGCAAGCCAAGTTCGCTTTCTTGTGCCGATTCGTGTTCTGTGTGACCCTTTGGACCATTCCCGGAGCATCGGGATTGGGTCAAACGCCTTTTCCCTCGACGACCCCTGGGACTCTTCCCCCTACACCGAGTTATCCGTCCTCCCCTGCGACAGCAGGAACCACCTCTTTCCCAGCAACCACGCTGCCCCCGGTCTCGACGGCACCGCCGGTCTACTCGGTCCCACCGCCCTCGACGTACAACCCTTACGCCCCCACGTTTCGTCCGAGCACCGCTCCGGCTCCTACATCCATGGCAAGCCCAACGATGGCTCCTTACGGTGCTCCTGCAAACTCTTCGTTTAATCAAGTCTACAACTCTTGGATGGAATGGTTGACCGGTAATCCTACCGTCACTGGAGCCCCGACAGCTTACGGGCAACCCACCTACGGAACACCCTATGGTGTCCCTGCATACGGCCAACCTGTAGGGACTCCGGCAACTCCTCCCGGGTATCCCCCAACAACGTACTCTTCGCCTAGCTATCCTCCGGCGTATTCGAATCCAAATCCGGGAATGCTTTTTCCAGGAACCTCGCCCAGTCCTTATTCTGCTAGCCCCTATGCGGCGAACCCTTACGCTGCTAGTCCTTACGCTGCGAATCCCTACAGCGCTAATCCTTATTCGACTGGCGGCTATCCGCCGAACCCTTATCCAAACTCCTGGAACGCTTGGTGGTACAACACTTCGACGGCGGTACAAACACAAACCGCCCAGACGATGCGATTATGTCAGGGCTTGCGTTTTCGGTATACATACCTTCCTGGAAACACGGACTTTGGGGGTGTCGACGCAAACCAAATCGAGAGCCATGACTTCGAGTCCTCATTGGTGTTTGCCATCCCGAGGTTTTTCGGAATGAGTCAACCTTGGTATCTCATGCCGAGCTACGCTCAGCACTTGTGGTCAGGCCCATCCGTACCAGGATCGGATCTTCCAGGTTCTGCTTTTAGCGCGTTTCTCGACAGCACTTGGGAGACCGACCCGCTTCAAACGTTTGGAACGGAACTGGGGTGGCGGGTTGGTGTTTTTTCCGATTTCGATGCCATCAGCACCGAGAGCATACGACTTCAGGGTAAGGCTTTGGCCAAATTGCGATGTACGCCAAATTCGACGATCCGAGCCGGGGTGTATTACATCGACCGCAATAAGATCAAGCTGTTGCCAGCAGGTGGTATTCTTTGGATGCCCAATCAAGACACCCGTTGGGACATCTTTTTTCCAGAGCCTAAGTTGTCCCATTACCTGACGACTTGCGGCACGCACGATATCTGGTGGTATCTTACCGGCTACTACGGCGGCGGAGCTTGGACAATCAGGCATGTTGATGATGATTCCCACGACGAAATCGACATCAATGACATCCGCGTGATGGTCGGTTTCGAGAAGGGACGCAATGACCTACTGCGACAAGGCTTTCGGACATGCTTTTTCGAGTTTGGGTATGCCTTTAATCGAGAGTTGATTTACAGAAACCGTCCTGAAGCGAGTCTCTCACCGGACGACAGTTTGGTCTTTCGTGCTGGCTTTGGTTACTAACGCCAAGATGCAGTTCCAAAAAAATCCACCCCGCCTCGACTCGTTGAAGAGTTCTGGGGCGAGGTGGAGAGGGGATTTTTTGCTAAGACTGTGTTGACTTAGCCAAGCATTCGCGAAGTAGTGTTCAAGCCGTTTATTTGGTCGAAGCAGAAAGTGTCGCTGCGTCTTCTTTCACTTTGTACACAACTTCTAGCTCGATCTTGGATCGAGCCGGCATGTCCGTCAGGAGCACAATCTTGCCCTTTTGTTCCGTTTGGTCGGATTGAGCATTTTTCGGGCTAAATGCCAGAGAAAGCAGGTGCATGTCCTTGGATTCCTCAGACAGTTTTGTGCTCGAAACATCAAAGGTTTCGCTTTCGATGCCGGTGATCTTAAAAGGCTGTGCTCCCTTGAGTCGGATCAGCTTTTTGATCTCCTCTTGTTTGCCGATCGAGCCGAGCGACAAAAGATTAGGCTGGATAGACAAAGTCGCTTCGACATCGGCTGTAAAGCTAAGCGACAACGATTTGATGTTCAAATCATTCGTATGCAAAGTGATTTCGCTTTGGATTGGACCTGCGGGTGCGGTTTCATCCAAGTTGATATCCAACTCGTAATGGACTTTTCCACCTTGTCGGAGCGACTCACGGACGCCGACTTTGACGAAAGGCAAGTCGCTAGTGGCATGGGTTACTTGCCAAGTCGACTTACCGGCATATTCCAAATGCACATCGTAGCGGCGAGCAGTTCCCTCGGGTACCTTGCCAAATGCAACTTCTCCTGGCGTGAAGACCACATCGGATCGGATGTAGCCTTTGACATTGAGTTGAACCTCGGCAAAGTTCGGCTTGTCGAACGTCACGGTGATCGTCGCACCCCGAGCGCCTGAGTGGGTTGCTGTGTTAAAAACAGCAAGAATACATCCGACTTGTCCAGGTTGCACCGTTTCAGTCAGAACGCTCGGAGTGGTACAACCGCATGAGGTTCTTACGCTGCGAACATGGATCGGTGTCGCAAATGTGTTCTCGAAATAGAATCGGTGTTCGGTTTTCGCGGATCGAGCAACCGTTCCAAAATCATGGCTGCGTTCTTTAAATAGATTCTGGTATTGTTGTCCGAATGCGTTTGGAATAGCAGCAGCAATCCAAAGCAATGCTAAAAGGCATGCTCTCATCGATGTTTCTCCACGGATTGATTTTTCATCTGGATCGATCTTCTTGATCGATCTATGGACTCTAGCGTTCTTTGGAAGGACACCCCCCCGTCGGTTAATTATCCACCCTGGATAAAGAACATATTGCGAATTCGCCCAAGAATTAGCTGGGCGTTTCATAGCAACCTCGTTCAATTCGTTTTGATCGTTAATCTTCCATCACCCTAGAATCCTCATCCTTGGTCAATGTTTCTCCAATCGCTACAGAGGTAATTTTGATCTTTTTTTTGGAATCGAATTCCCCTACCAACCGACGGCCTTCGAACCCTTATCGATCCGATGTGGCAGACTAGCGAGCCCTCTTTAGGAAATCTCGCTATGAACACAAAAAAGAAAACCATCCCAAAAGAAGAATCGGCAACGCAAGCACGCCCAGGCATGCTTGCCCTAGTCGTCATCGTCGCTGGTGCGGCAAGCAGTTGGTATTGGTACAAACCGCTATCGAACGATCTATCCCAAGATCCCCAGGCCGATGCCAGTGCATCGAGTTTCTTTGGCTCCCAGCAAACGCTTATCGAACCGAACACCAACGCGGTTGTCGCGTCCAATGGCGGCATAGTACCGGTTTACTCCGCTCTCCCAGAGGATCTTGTCGGAGACCGACAGGTCCAACTCAGACCCTTTCAGCCTACGCCACAAGGGACGCTTCAAGAGCGATTGTCCAAGGAACCTCTGCCAGTGATTCCTATTTCGCGTCCGGATCGTTCTCGAAGCGATGCGAAGTCGTCGATTGCATCGGGGCCTGCAATTTGGACCAACCCTCAATCACCTCCAACCGGTCCATCGGATTCAACCTTAGGAACTCTTGCTGCTAGTTCGAACCAATGGGATTCGGCTAGTCCTTTCAGCGGCAACGATCCGTCGGCTCGAAAGAACGTTGCAACTGATTCCAATGCGCGATTGATGGGCGATAGAATCGTAACGATACCCAGCACCAAGAATCTTTCGAACCCTTGGCCCGATAAGCAATTTGATCCCGGTGCAGTTGCTCCTCAGGGGATCGCGGCTACCAAAGCCCCTCAAGCACCTGAGAACCCGCCGCTGAAGTTGAACACCCCTGGAAAGATTGAATTGACAGAAAGCAGGGTCGAGGAAACCGGTTCGGCAATGGAAAGGAAATCTATCCAAGCCTCATGGTCGAGCGTCGCGTCGACGGAAACTGGCTCGGCGGCGACTGGCTCGGCGGCGACTGGCTCGACGGTCAACGTCAAAAAAAGTGGTGCAGTGATCCGTCAGCCTAAACACTAGCTGGGTGTCTTTGGATCCGAGAATCGCTTGATATAAGCCTCTGCTTTTGCCTTCTTACGCGGAGGGATCGGAGGCTGATTGGACACAAGCGCCAATTGAAAGTCTTGGCAAGCGAGCTTTTCTTCTTTTTGAGCGATATGGAGCAAGGCTCGGAAGTAAAAGAGCCATGCGTTTTCAGGTTGCAACCCGTGGGATTCGTCCAATGCCTTTTGGGCTTCCTCCAAGCGGTCTGCAGCGATCAGCGCTCTTGCATAGTTGTTCAGGTAATACGCCAGATGGTCCTTTTCTTTTTCGCGAGCTATCGCGATGGCTTTTTCAAGGTCTTCGATGGCAGGCTCTGAATCCCCCAGTTCCGCAGCACAGCCTCCACGCCCGTTGAGCGCTTTTGACGATTCTTTATCAAGAGTTTCAATCACGTAATTGAAGTCTTCCCAAGCCTCTGTGAATTGCTCGGAATACCAATAAGCAGCACCTCGCCGCAGATACCCATTGTCATTCGATGGATCTAACTCGATGGCTTGAGTGGCACTTTGGATTGCCTCCTCAAATCGATTTTGAACGAAAGCGATATGGGCCGACATGAGCGAACGGGTAAACTCGGTTTCTTCTGCGGTCTCGGGTTGCAGTTGCTTAGCAGCTTCGAGATCCTCTTGCGATTTTTCATCCTCCCCTTGCTGTTGGTAAATCGCGCTTCGCCCGATTAATGCTGGGGCAAAATCAGGATTATCATGGAGGATCGCATCCAAATCACTGAGCGCTTGATCCATCCGACCGAGTTGGATATTGAGCTGAGCTCTTGAAAAAAGTGCTGGCAGTAGATCGGGGCTCGACTGAATCACGGTGTTGAGGTCTTTTTCTGCCGCGTCCAAATCGTGCTCGGACATCGACATTCGAGAGCGATCGAGCAAGCATTCTTCGTTGCTGGGATCGATCTGAAGAGCTTCGTCAAGAATCTTCAAAGCCTGTTTTCGATCTCCTTTGAACTCGTAGACCAAGGCGCTTCCTCGTAAGGCTTGGATCTCCTTGGGTTCCAGATCCAAGGCCGACTGAAAGTCCTTGGCAGCTTGGTCGTGTTGCCCAAGCATCATCAGGTGGTAGCCTCGAACCACAAACGGAATTGCATGTTCGGAGTCCATTTCCAAAATGGACGAGAGTTCGGAAACTGCATCATCGATCCGACCCAGTTTGGAGTAAGCTTGGGAAAGCCTGTAGCGGGCAGACAGATTGGACTTGTCCAATTCAACGGCTCGCAGGAGAGACTCGACGGCTTGCTCATATTCATCGCTTAAGAATCTTGCATAGCCGTAGTCGCTTAGCAAAGCCGAATTTTCGACTCCTTGATCCAAAAGAACCTGGGCTTCTGCCAAGGCACCTTGAGCATCGCCGCTTTCGAGAAGGATTTCGATACGTTGCTGTCGAGCGACAGCCAGGTCTGGCTGGTTCTCGATCACCCAGTCGATATCTTCGAGTGCCAACGTCAGCTTGCCTGATTCCTTATAAGCATCTGCGCGCAGTCCATTGAGGATCGGATGTTTGCCATACTGTTCGATGCATGAGCTCAGGTATTCGATTGATTTTTCGATCCCTTTTAAGTTTTGCAGGATGTAGGATTTCAGTTGGATCGCTCGCAGATTCGGTCCTTCGTTCTCCAGAAAAGTATCGACATCTTTGAGGGCGAGACGATGGCTGCCCTTGAGCATCAACAGCTTGGCTCTTTGAAGCAACGAGTTGCCATGGTAAGGATTGATTTCGAGGGCTTTGCGCAACTCCTCAAGGGCTCCGGGGATATCTTCGAGTTCTTCGAAAACACTGGCGGCAACGAAGTGAAACTCCTCGGACTTAGGGCTATCGGGCGCAGTTTGAAGCGTCTTTTTTGCTTCCTCAGGAAATCCCATTGTCTGTTGCAAATGAGCCAAGAATCCGTACCAGTCCGTACCAGCATCGGGGTGTTTGATCAGCGATTGGCAGATACTTGCAGCCTTCTCGAGGCGACCATTTTTTTGTAGGAACCTCGCATAGCTAAAGAGCAATTCGCGGTCTTGAGGGTTTTGCGCGAGAATCGATTCCCATCGCTCGATAGCCGTATCGAATTCACCTTTGGCGGCGATGAGTTCAGGAATACTTACCTGCAGGCGAAGGCTCTGGTCGACTGCCTTCTGCCAATCCTCCATGTCTTCGACGCGGATGTCGTTTTCGGGCAGCGCCATCATCTTGCTTGCGTAATCGACATCTTCAGTGGGATCATCGGCTTGTTGATCCTGTGTAGATTCCTGCAACTCTTCGGCTTCTTTTGGGTCGTTTTTGTCCGAGGAATTCAACGCCTTGACGTAGCGATGATAATCCGGGTGGGCATCCGGTAGAGTCAATTGCCTAAAAGACTCTGTACCTGCAAGATTGCAACTGCGATACATCAAGATCACCGGTGCGCGTACAGGAAAATCGGGCATGGCATCCAGAGCGGACATCAAGGACTGAGGCACTACATTCGGGCTTGCGCTCGAAGATAACGCTCCTGTCGTGTCTTGATGCGATGGAAGCACCTGCGTTTCGATGATGCGTTTACGGCCAGGAAAAAACTGAATCAAGGCTTGGTAGGCCGCAGGCGAATCTGCAACCCCCTTGAGCTCCTTGTGAAATGCAGTATCGACGTACTCGAATACTGCATGACAAATGGCAAGCGACCCGTCCTCCTCGTTCAGACCATGGAGATCCGAGAGCACGTAGCCCCGGTCAAAACCAATGAGACTCGCTTGAAAAAGACTTCTTTCTTTGTCGATTCCCCAAAGTTCGAGTTCTGAGGTTTCGTGCCAGAAAAGCCTTCCGTTTGGATAAGCTGTCAGAAATTTGCTAAAGAAGGGACTCCTCTGGACCAGTTGTCGGGTTTGTTCCAACCGTAGAGTTGGATCCATTTTGATCGTGCCGAAGATTCGCTGGAGGACTAGCAAGCCGACCAGAGCGACCATCAAGCCTCCCACAAGAGGCCAAAACTTGAAGGCAAGCGCCCCAATAGCCGTAGCGGCCAGAAGTAAACCTGGGATTAGAAAATACAGGACTGCGAATTTCCGCTCTGATGCGATAGGAGGTCTTTGGCCACACCGATCGCATACGGCCAAGGGAAAGGCGCAAGCGAAATGCTTTTCGATAAATACCACCGAGGCGATCTTGGTCGGCTCCCTTGTTTCGCACTGACAACACTTTTTGGAATGCTTAAGCCTCTCAAAGAGCTCCATCGTTTCGCTATAAATCGCGTTGGCATGCAAAAGCTCCTCAGTGACGACACTCACCGGCGGAAACCCTTTGGATACTTCTGAAGGCGGATTGTATAGAAATTGCATGGATCTAATTTGCTTGGGCATGAAGGAGCGGTCTAGCGGATCGAACCCCACTAAAGGAGCCGTTTGGCCTCGTTAACCATATACATCGTGCCACATCCGGGACAGAAAAGGTACCACTCGTAGTAATAAGTTTGCCCAGGTTTTTTGGCCTTGGGTTTGGTGTTTTTCCTCACCAATGTCACTGAACATTTACGACACGGAGCCCCTTCGGTAGGCTCCTCGAGAGATCCTCCCTGCTTGGGCCTCGGTAGTCGAGTGCCCTTTGGCGAAGCTTCAATAGATTCAATACCCCTTTGCACCCTGCTGCTCGAAGGATCCGACAGGTAGCCAGAGTCGTCGGGCAAGTCAAAGCCTTGAGCCGCTGCAACCGCCAGCTCGTCGCAACGTTCATTCTCAGCCACGCCCGCATGGCCTTTAACCCAGTGGAATCGGATCGAATGCTTGGAAGAGGCCGCAAGATACCTCATCCATAGATCGACATTCTTGACCGGTTGCCCCGGACCCCGTTGCCACTTGTTCTGTTTCCATCGATCCAGTGAACCCCGTTTGATCGAATCGACCACGTATTTCGAGTCGCTGTAGAGGTTTACTCGGCAAGGTTTCGAGAGCGATTCGAGAGCGACGATCACTCCCAAAAGCTCCATACGATTGTTGGTCGTCAGGCGAAATCCACCGGAAACCTCCCGTCGATGCTGACCCGACATAAGCACAATTCCGTAGCCTCCAGGCCCCGGATTAGGTTCCGCAGCCCCGTCGGTATAAATGGTCACTAAAGGCTTTTCGCTTGTTGTTGTCTCGGGCAAGAGATTCCTCGAAGTCTGGTCATCCAATGGATAGGGATTGGCTCCCCTGGATTGGGGATTCCCGAATTGTAACGACTGTTTCATCCGATTCGTATCAGCTTGCCTACGAAAAAAGGGCATGCCTAAGCATGCCCTTGACTCTTTTTGAAAAAACGCCCTCGAGCAAGACCCGACTAGGCCTTCGGAACGTCGCTTGCAGAAGCAGGAGCGGCTGGTGCTGCGGGCACAGCCGGTGCTGCTGGTACTGCAGGTGCAGTTGGCGCTGCTGGAACTGCTGGAACGCTCGAAGCAGCAGGTGTTGGTGGAGCTACCGAAGAGCTCTCAACCGTGCCGGCATTGACCGTGCCCGAGCAGTTGGTGCAAGGTGCAGAGCCAACCATCACTGGCTCGGAGGTCACTGTGCCGCAACCACTGCAGCCGCTCGATACGGCTGCTGAACCGCAACCACATCCACTTTCGACTGTACCGCATCCGGTGTTGCAAGCAGGAACTGGAGCTGGTGCCGGAGCGCAGTTGGAAACTGCTGCACCCGAGCACTTCGCACTTCGGCGGCTACCGAGCTTGCTGAGCATTCCACCGCCACTGCAATCCTTGGCAACAGCACCGCTGCAAGCAGCTTTCTTCGAGTGCAAACGCGAGAGCAAACCGCCGCGCGTGCCACCACAACCGTTGTCACCACCGCAACCGGCCATAGCGACCGACCCAAATCCCGCTGCTACAAACGCAACGGCCGTCAAAACAACCACTCGCAACTGACTCATAGGAAATCCTCCTGAGAGAAAAATAGGGTAATCCACGCAAAACGCCTTCAAAATGCACATCCTAATTTCATGGATTGAGCTACTTCCAAAGCCTTTGTCCTGGGAGACTTTTTCCTGGGGCTTTGCTTCCCGGCCACTTTTTCCTTTGGCCTCGATCCCGACAAACCCCTTCTCACCGCGAGAAGCTGTTAAAGTTTATCGATTGGGGGCTTTGCGCAAAATGGAACGCTTCGCAACTTACCAAACCCCCGACGGCTGTCAACGACCCTAGATTCTCGGGTCGCCACATCGCCAATTCCTCAAAAGTAAACACTTGGCAGGCTAAAAAGCGGAAACTAAATCCACCTAGGGCTCAACAAATCAAAGCACTTCTGCTACATTCTTCTGGTTGCTTTCCAATAAGCCATTCCGATTTTCAATCCGACGACGGAGTTTATTAGCCGTGCTCATGCCGCTAGGGGTGTTGTCCCAATATATTTTCGGTTCGCTTCTTTTCATCCTATCGTTCCTGATCGTTGCCATCATTCTGTTGCAGCGAGGCAGAGGAGGCGGACTGACCGGTGCCCTAGGTGGTCTCGGAGGTCAAAGCGCCTTCGGTGTAAAAGCTGGAGATATTTTTACCAGGATCACTGCTGTCTTGGTTCTTCTTTGGATCACCGTCTGCGCCTTGGCTGCGTTCTGGTACAAAGAGCAAGGGCCGGATTTTGAAACCGATATCTCCGCTCGGTCATCGAGTTCCACCGGAGGCATGGGGGCTTCGGATCGACCCATGGATCCATCCACAGACGAAACTGGAATTCCCGGCTTGCCAGGCTTGCCGCCGATTCCGCCGGGCACACAACCAGGCACTCCAGGGAGCGGTTCTACCGAGACCCCAACGGCACCGGCAGAAGTCCCTCCTGCCACCGAGCCCGCTCCGCCCGCTGCTGCCACGAGTGAGCCATCGGCTACTCCTCCAGCCCCGGCTGAAACTCCGAAATAACAATGCTTGGCCTTGTGAGCATGACGGGCCATGGAAGAGCCCAACAATCCTCTGATTCTCTGGCGATCGATGTTGAAATCCGATCGGTCAACAATCGGTTCCTCAAAGTAACGTACAAGCTTCACGAAAGCTTGAGTTTCCTCGAACCGCAGATCGAGAATTTTGTCAGAGAAAGGGTGCGTCGCGGCACGGTGCATGTGTCGATCCGAGTCACTGGGTCTGAAAGCCTATCGGCTCAAAAGGTTTGCGTCCAAACGCTCAGTTCTTACATCCATCAAGTCCGCTGTGTGTTGGCTCGAGAGGTTCCGTATTCAGTCGAGCTCGGATCGGTCTTGCAACTCCCCGGCGTGCTCTTGCCAAGCGAGGGGGCCGATCCTGAAAAAATCGCAGGACTGGTACTAACGACCCTCGAAAAAGCCCTCGACGACCTGAATCGAATGAGAAAGATCGAAGGGGATCAAATGGCAAAAGAGCTCCTCGAAGCGATTGCCAACGTCGCCCAAAAGGTTGATGAAATCGAGTTCAGGGCCCCGAATGTTCTGTCGGATTATCGCAAGCGTCTCGAAAGCAGGGTTCGGGCATCTCTGAGTGAATTGGTTCCGAATGTCGGAGAAATCGATCTACTCAGGGAGGTGATTCAATTTTCCGACCGCAGCGATATCCGCGAGGAAATCGTCCGTCTAAAAAGCCATCTGGACCAGTTCGCCGAAACGGTAGCGGCCAAGGATTCTCAGGGGCGTCGGTTGGATTTTTTGACCCAAGAGATCGGACGCGAGACCAATACGATTGGTGCCAAAGCCAACGATGCGTCCATCTCGCATCTGGTCGTGGCGATCAAAACGACCGTCGAGCAAATTCGGGAACTGGTGCAAAATGTCGAATAGCTCTGACCAGCAACAGTTCGGAAAGCTGATCATTATCTCGGGCCCGTCAGGCTCCGGAAAATCGACAATCGTGGCCAAATTGATCGAGACTTGCCCTCTTCCCCTTGAACTGAGCGTCTCGGCCACGACTCGACCACCTCGGCCCGGGGAGATTCACGGCAAACAGTATTGGTTCCTAAGCCCAGAGGAATTCCAGCAGAAACGCTCACAAGGCGAATTCCTTGAATGCAAAGAGGTCTTCGGTCGTGGGTTCTGGTACGGAACCTTGAAAAAAGCCGTTTCGTCTGGTCTTTCCGCAGGAAAATGGATAATCTTGGAGATCGACGTCCAAGGGGCACTTGCCGTCCTGGACTACGACCCGAAAGTAATTACGATCTTCATCGATCCAGGGTCGATGGAGCAGCTCGAGCGGCGATTGAGGGATCGGGGAACCGAGACCGAAGAAGCCATCGAGAGACGCTTGCAGGTGGCTCGTGAGGAAATGGGACTCAAAGACCACTACCGACACAGTGTTACAAACGACATACTAGAGGACACCGTGTCGCAAGTTTGCCGGTTGTTATGCCAATACGATACTAGGCCGAATCAGGCATCCTGACGGATCTGTGATCTTCGAACGATTTACCAAAACTTTTTTCAAACACGAGGCGTGCTGATGCTCGAAGAGCTCAAAGAAGAAGCGATTGTCAATAAAGTCGGGGGCAGATTCAAACTCTCGACCCTGATCCAAAAGCGCCTCGTGCAACTCAACCGAGGCGGCCGCCCCTTGGTCGATCTGCATTCGGACGACAAAATGGAGATCGTTATACAAGAAATTTTGCAAGACAAGATCTACTTGACCACCACAGGTGAGCTGAAGATCTTCGGTGAAACCACCGAGCAAGGAGACCTGTTGGATTTGGATGCCGGCGATCTGTAAAGGTCTTTCGGTAGCCACCTCTGGCAGCCATCATGACGCACAAGAAACGGATCGTCGTGGGAATTTCCGGAGGCATCGCAGCTTATAAATCCGCGATGCTCGTGAGCCAGTTGGTTCAATCCGGGCACATTGTCTCGGTGGTCATGACCCAGTCGGCCACCAAGTTCGTCTCGCCAGCCACCTTCTCGGCCCTTACGGGAACTCCAGCGGTCATCGATCCGATGGATCCAAAGTATCCGCTCGGGCCTCACATCGAACTTGCTCAAAACTGCAATCTGATGATTGTGGCTCCTGCGACGGCTCGGGTGATCGCATCTTGCGCGCTGGGGTTGGCCGATGATCTTCTTTCGACCCTCTATCTCAATATGGAATGTCCCATCGTCTTTGCACCGGCAATGAGCGCCCCGATGTGGGAAAAACCCGCCGTGCAGAGGAACGTAAAACAACTCCATAGCGACGGAGTGCATCTGGTCGGGCCCGAATCCGGTTGGCTCTCATGCCGACGAATCGGATTTGGCAGGATGAGCCAACCCGAGGCGATCCTACAAGCATGCAAGCCTTGGTTGGAGTAAGCGATTCGTGGCCCATATCGTTATCACTTCAGGACCTACCAGACAATATCTGGATCCTGTTCGCTACCTAACCAACGCATCGAGCGGACGTATGGGGGTCTCGCTGGCCCAAGCCGCTTTGGATTTGGGGCATCAAGTGACGGTCATCTCAGGTCCTGTTTCGCTCGATTATCCCTCCGAGGCCAAGGTTCTTTGGGTGACGACTACCCAAGAGATGCTCGATGCAACGCGCATCGCTTTCTCGACAGCAGATGGATTGATCGGGGCAGCAGCACCTTGCGATTACATGCCTGAAGCCGTTGGAACTAGCAAACTCCAAAAGACCGGAAACGATATCACGATCCACCTGAAGGAAACCCCTGATATTGTCGCTACCCTGGCGGCCAACAAATCGCCCAAACAATGGGTCGTTGCCTTCGCCTTGGAAACCGAAGACGTCCGTTTTCGAGCGATTGTCAAACTCAGTCGAAAAGCCTGCGACATGATCGTATCCAACAGTGCCCAAGCCATGAATTCAGATGAGAATAACGTCGAAGTCATTCTCAAGGGTGGAACGGTATTGGATCAATTCTACGGTCCCAAGCCCCTGGTTGCTGCAGGGATCTTGCGCCTTATCGATAAACATTTAATCGCCCCTTGTGCAAACACTTGATTATTCAATCCATGCTTCCTTCGTTGCATCACGATTATCCAGGCCTGCCGTCGTTAGACGATCCACTCGATATGCTCGTGGTCGCTCCCCATCCTGATGATGCGGAATTGGGGATGGGTGGAACGATCCTCAAGATGATCCAAAGAGGTTCTAAGGTCGGGATCTTGGATCTGACCAACGGCGAACCTACTCCTTATGGCTCGATTGAAAAACGAGCAGCGGAAACCCTCGAAGCCTCCAGGCACCTTGGAGTGACCTGGAGATACAACTTGGGATTGCCCAACCGTTTTCTCGAAGCGAGCTTCGAGAATCGAGCCAAACTCGCCGGAGTCTTTCGGCTTGCTCGCCCCCGCTGGGTCTTTGCACCCTACTGGCTCGATGCGCATCCGGATCATATCGCGGCGACCGAGCTTGTCGAAGCCGCACGATTCTGGAGCAAGTTAACCAAATGCGACTTGCCCGGAAAACCATTTCACCCACAACGTGTCTTCTACTACTACTGCATCCATCTGAAGCATATCCCGCAACCAGCTTGGATCATGGATATCAGTTCGCAATGGCAAGCCAAACACGACTCGATCATGGCTTACCATAGCCAATTCGTCGAAGGCAAGCAGCACGCCGAAACTCCCTTCATCGAGCAATTGCGAGAGCAGTCGGCCACTTGGGGTAAGGCGATCGGTGTTCGCTACGGTGAACCGTTTGCATCGAAAGAACCCATCGGTTTAAACGATCTTGCGAATCTCATTTAACCTTTTGCACGGTGAGCAAGGCTCTACTCCATGCGGTCTAGTCGCAGAGAATTCTTGAAAACCTTGTCGCTGGGAGCAAGCGGCGTGACTCTTGCCGGTTGTTTGCCAAATCGAGATCCCAAGCAAGAAACTCGATCGGACAATCCCGATGCGATCCAAGTCGTTGCAACCACCGGTATGGTGGCCGATATGGTGCGCAGCATCGGAGGCGATGCGATTCGACTCACACAGTTGATCCCCGCCGGAGTCGATCCCCATCTGTACAAACCGATCCGAGACGATGTCGTGGCAATCGTCCACTCCGAAATTGTCTTTTACAACGGCCTGAAGCTCGAGGGACGGATGGCCGATGTGCTCAGCAGCCCGGCCAAGTCCGATCGCTTGCACGTGGCACTCTCCGACGCACTCGATCCAAAGGAACTCATCGGCGAGCCAGGCACCGATGCAGTCGATCCCCACATCTGGATGAACATCGCGCTTTGGAGCAAAACACTGCCGAGGATACAACAAGCTCTCTCGAAGCGATTGCCCAAATACCAAGACCGCTTTTTGAAAGCCGCAGACATTCTGGCCAATCAACTTGCCGAGCTCGATCAGTACGGAAAAATCGCCATACAAAGGATCCCTGATCGACAAAGGATCTTGATCTCCTCGCATGACGCATTCCAGTACTTCGGTCGCCAATACGGGCTTCGAGTCGAAGGAGTCCAAGGCATCTCGACAGCCTCAGAAGCCGGCTTGAAAAGGATCCCCGAGCTGATCGATCTGATAGGGAAGAATTCGGTGCCGGCAGTCTTCAAAGAGTCCAGTGTCGCCGGCAAGATGATCGATGCGGTGATCGAAGGTGCGGCAAGCCGAGGGCTCAAGTTAAACGTAGGCCCCGAACTCTACTCCGATGCCCTCGGCCCAGCAGGCTCCCGAGCGGATACTTATCTGGGAATGATGAAGCATAATTTCGATGCTGTAGCCCAAGCTCTTTCGGCAAACCAACATCAACCTTAAAGAGTCTCGACTGGCAGAGTTGCTACCGGCAGAGCCGCTACGGCAGAGCCTCGTCAAAGAATCGGAGCCAGTTTCCATAGAAGACCGATTGCACCTGCTGCTCGCTAAAGCCCCGTGCAAGGAGCATCGAGACAAGCTTCTGGACATCGCGATACTTGTTCAAATCTGCCGGCGTCTGCTCGTATCCATACCCACCGTCCAAATCGGTTCCGATCCCAACATGGGCAACCGACCCGTTGGCTAAATCCCGAACGTGGCAGATCTGATCGACCGCCACCTCAAGCGTTGCCTCATTCTTGGACAAGCCCCGAACATAACCGTTTTGCATCATGATGATGTCCAAGGCGACACCCAGTACCCCACCTCTATCGATAACCGCTTTGATCTGATCGTCACTGAACTGCCGCTGCCAATCACAGATGGCCCTTGCATTTTGATGGCTCGCATGGATCTTACCACCAAATCGTTCGATCACCTGCCAAAACGCAACGTCCGAAAGATGGGTTACATCAATGGTGATCCCAAGTTGCTCGCAGTGCTTCAGAAGCTCGATCGCATCGAGCGACAATCCTACCTCGCTTCGCGTCCCTCCCCCGTAGCGATTGGTTCCGTAATGCGTCAGCCCCAGTGCGCGCAAGCCCGCTTCATGGAATTCGTAGATCGTATCGGGCGTAAGCACCGGGTCGGCTCCCTCCATCGTCAAAATAAAACCCAGCGGCACTCGATCCTCGATTTTGGATTTCGACGCACTGGTGACTCCAACGGCCTCCAGCGCTTGCTCGCTTTGCGTGTAACGATCCCAGTGGGAACGCAGGTCGCTCTTTGTCTTGAGCATCTTCAGATAGCCCGCCCGCTCCATCGCACGATAATAAGCCAAATGGGCATGAGCCATCGCATAACAAGTCTGCGGCGAGGTCCAACCAAAGGAATGGTCGATGGGCTGTTCCTGTCTTGCTAAAAGTGTGGTCAAGCAAACTGGAACCTTGGCGATTCTCAATTCAGGAAACGAAAGCGTGTTGTGGCAACGCCCCTTGTCGGTCATCTGCAAGGCCGTTTCCTGGGCCCGGATGTCATCGACACTCTGACGCAAGTCCCGATTCCAGTCGACTCCGTTGAGGGCTAAATCCAAATGAGCGTCAAATATCCACATCGCAAAAGACCTTTCATCCAACAACAGCCAAGCAACTCACTGGGCAAATCTCACTGGGTAATTCTCATTGGGCAAACCGATCAAAGACCTCTTGGGAAACCCAAATCGGTAAGATAGGACGGAACGACACGGCCACGGCGATCGCATCCGATGGCCGTGCATCGACATCGATCGTCTCGCCGTTGCGAATCAAACGCAAAACCGCATAGAAAATGTCGTCCTCAAAGTTGTTGATCACCACCGAATCGACCTTGGCCCCGAGCGATTGAGCAACGCCTGAAATCAAATCATGCGTCAAGGGGCGAGGTGGTCGCTCTGCATGCGTTACCCGCAAGTCGATATTGGTCGCCTCAAAAAAACCGATGACGATCGGAAACTGCCGATCGCCATCGACTTCTTTCAAATAGATTAACTGCTTGTCGGTCAAATCGTTCTTGACGATCCTTGCAAGCTGCACGTGAACAAGATCTGCCATGGGCTCTTTCTACGGTACAAGTTCGAATTGCAATAGCCTATACGATAATCCGAAAATGCACCGGAGTGAACCGGAGCCCCCGGGCTATTTCTTGGCTGCAAGCGCGTCGCGAATCTCTCTTAACAGAACGATATCTTCGGTCGGCTCTGCGGGCGGCTCCTGCGCCTTGGCATTATCAAACCTCGCCTTGGCCGCATTGATCGCCTTGACAAACAAGAAGATCGCAAGGGCGATGAGCAAAAAGTCGACCACTGTCTCGATGAACGGACCGTACTTGAGAATCGGGTAATCCTGAACGAGCATCTCCGGCTTACCCGCCGCATCCTTGACGATCTCTCCAGTCTTGGCATCCAACTTCGGTGACTCTGTCCGAATCTTATAAGCCCAATCGGCAAAGTTCACCCCGAACTTCGATGTCAGCAAATTCAAGGGAGGCATGATCAAATTGCTGACCAAGGAATTGACAATCTTGGTAAACGCGGTGCCAATGACAACACCAACGGCCAAATCAATCACGTTGCCCCTAAGCGCAAATGCCTTGAATTCCTGTGCTAAGTTTGATACCAGTCCCATAAGAAGTGCTCCTACGAATTCCTCTTGTCCTAAACCTATAAACTCAATGCCTCCAAAGTTCCTCGTAATTACTATGAGGCTCGCCGTTGGAGTGCAATACGAATCAAACCAGACCGACCAGCAACCCCGCTTCGCTGCCGCCTATGCAAAAGCCAACGGCCAATGCTAGCATCCAAGCAGGGTATCACCGGCCATTTAGCTCCGCCTAGACTGAGTATAAGGAGCCTGGCTTTGCTAAAAAGCAGCTTAAGTAAAACTTCTCTTTGGCAAACCCACCCTAACTTGATTTGCCCTCGGTGGATTTGATACATAAGGGAGTCATGACCAGGCCACCCAAAAAACGATTCTTCTTGCACGAAGCGACCCGAAAGCGCTTGGTCCGCTTGATCCTGCTTATGACCGCAGTTCTTCCATCGATTCTTCTTGGACTTGCGACCGTCTTGTATTGGTCCCCTTTTTACCAAGTGCGACTTAAAAAAGATTGGGAGTCGCGAGTGACTGCCAACCTCGGAGTGCGCGTTGTTGCTGGCCAGTTTCGCTTGATTGCTCCCGGCCAGTTCGTCGCCAAGGACGTGGTCCTCTTTCACCCAGAGACCGATGCTCCGATGGCTAAGGTTCGGCAAGTTGCAGGGCTGATCAAAAAAGAGGGATGGTCGCTGGTGCTCGATGAACCGAGGCTCGATGCAAGCCAACTTGAAGCGACCCTGGTCCTGCTTCATGACGGATTTCTCTGCAAACCGCAAACCCGAGAACGCATGCTGGCGATCTCTGTCCCGCACGGCTTGGAAGTTCACCAGGCAACGGGTGTAACCCAACTGGGCCAAGTCGAAATTCTGATGAAGCCTAGCGAGAATCGATCGTCGATCGTCTCGAAGTTTGCCTATGCCGACCAAGCCTTTGGAGATATTCAAATCCAGGTTGTCCGCGATCATACGCCGGGGAATCTTTCGACGAAGATCGAAGTCCGTAGCCCCAAAACCTGGATCGCTTGCTCGAACTTTGTCCAGCGACTGCCCGTCTTGAAATCCTTAGGCAACTCGGCCCAATTCAAAGGGGTCTTCAAAGCGCAATGGAGTCCCGAGGGTTGGGATGCGATTGTACAAGGCGAGGTCGATCGCGTGGAGTTTGCCGAGCTGACTTCCCCGGTAGGCTCCCCGTTCAAGGGAATTGGTGCAATTTCGCTCAACCAATTGAATTTGAGCGACGGCCAGATCCTCTATGCCCAAGGCAAATTGGATTGCCAACAAGGAAACTTGCAGACCGAATGGATTAAGAAAGCTGCACAGTGGCTAGAGCTTCCGTCGAAGTGGGATTCGCAGTTGGCAGAGAACCAATCGATCGACGCGCTTTCAGTTGCCTTCGAGCTCAGTCCCGAAGGACTGCGGATGCATGGCCAATTACCCGGTCCGAGCCAATGGCCACCGGTGGCGCTGAAGCTTGGTCAAGCCACGCTGTGCACTCCAAAAGTCGCTGTGCCGCTAACAAACCTAGTGGCAGCTTTGCAAGCCGTCCCGGGGCTCGAGGCTCCTGGCCAAGGCTCCGTGGATCTCAATGCCATGCACTTGGCATCGATCTTGCCATGGCCTAATAGTGGCTCGGCGGAAGCAGATCCAAAGGCCGGTCAGCGGGTCGATCGACTCTCGAAGTACCAGAGCGACCTCGAGGGCTCGATCCGATGAAGCCCAGGGCTATATTAGAAAAAAGAGTAATGCGAAGAACAAAAGCATTGGTTTTTTCAAATAAAGCGGTTTTTTCGTCCCGTATCCTGCTTTCCCACACCCAAAATGGTCTCGGATCGCCTTTTCCGAAATGCTATTTTTCGCGACAATGATAACTTGGTAAAAGAAATCGCCTGGGAAGAATTTGTCGGAAGAATTTGTCGACAGAATTCCTCGGAAGCAATCATCAACTCGCACTTTACCCCCCTCCAATCAACGAACAACAAAGCCTATGTCGGATGCAAAACTCCTCGGTGAAGCGGATCCTTCGGTGCTCGTAGCATCTGGACAAGTAGAAGCGCCTATCGATGTGGATCCGGCTGAAACCAGCGAGTGGCTGGGGTCTTTGGATTACGTCGCGAAGATCAAGGGATCCGAACGCGTTCGGTATTTGGTCAAGGCTCTCGAGAACCGTGCGCGTCGCGATGGCATCGAAATCCCCATCGAGACGACCACACCTTACGTCAACACGATCCCGGCCTCTAAACAACCCGCCTATCCGGGCAACCGAGAATTCGAACGTCGCATCAAGAGTATTATTCGCTGGAATGCCATGGCGATGGTGGTTCGAGCCAATAAAAAGAACAAGGGCCAAGGTGGCCACATCAGCACCTTCGCCAGCAGCGCGACCCTCTACGAAGTCGCATTCAATCATTTCTTTCGAGGCCGAGGCGAATCAGGTTATCAAGGAGATTTGGTTTACTTCCAAGGGCACGCATCGCCCGGGATGTACTCAAGAGCCTTTGTCGAAGGTCGATTGCCGATCGAGAAACTCGAGAACTTCCGCCGCGAACTCCAGCCCGCAGGTGGATTGTCGAGTTATCCTCACCCATGGCTCATGCCTGATTTCTGGGAATACCCCACGGTCTCGATGGGTCTTGGCCCAATCATGGCGATCTACCAAGCTCGCTTCAATGAATACCTCAACGACCGTGGACTGAAGGACACTCGGGGGCGCAAGGTATGGGCCTTCTTGGGTGACGGTGAATGCGATGAGCCCGAGACACTCGGTGCAATTACGCTGGCTTCCCGCGAGAAACTCGACAACTTGATCTTCGTCGTCAACTGCAACCTTCAGCGACTCGATGGTCCGGTTCGAGGCAACGGCAAGATCATCCAAGAGCTCGAAGCGGTCTTTCGCGGTGCAGGCTGGAACGTCATCAAAGTCGTTTGGGGCAGCGACTGGGATCCGCTTCTTGAAAAAGACGAGTCGGGTTTGCTGGCCCAACGCATGACCGAAGTCGTCGATGGCCAATACCAAAAGTATGTCGGAATGCCCGGCTCGTACATCCGCGAACACTTCTTTGGTAAGTACCCCGAACTGCTCAAGCTAGTCGAGAATTATTCGGATGAAAAACTTGAGAAGCTCAATCGTGGCGGACACGATCCGGAGAAGGTCTTTGCGGCTTACAAGGCTGCCGTCGAGCACAAAGGACAACCGACGGTGATCTTGGCCAAGACCATCAAGGGCTATGGATTGGGCGAAGCTGGCGAGGGCCGCAACATCGCTCACAATCAAAAGGAAATGAATGAGAAGGAACTCCTCGAATTCCGCTCCCGTTTCGGAATACCCATCTCGGACGATCAGGTGGCCAATGCACCGTTTTATAAGCCGCCCGAAACGAGCATGGAGATCAAGTACCTCAAAGAGAAACGGGCTGCTTTGGGCGGGTCGCTCCCGAGTCGACCAACGCAACATCCGACAACACAAACCCCGTCGCTCGATGACTATCGCAAGTTCATGGGTGTGCAGCTTGACAACAAGTCTATCTCGACGACCCAAGGCTTTGTTCGCCTGCTGGGTCGACTCGTGAAAGATCCCAAGATCGGTGCGAACATCGTCCCAATCGTTCCGGACGAATCCCGAACCTTCGGCATGGAAGGCATGTTCAAAGAGATCGGGATCTATGCTCATGCCGGTCAGCTTTACGAACCGATCGACTCGGGCTCGATCGCTTACTACAAAGAAGCCAAAGATGGTCAGATCCTCGAAGAGGGGATCACCGAGTGCGGATCGATGTCGAGTTTCGTTGCCGCCGGTACGGCTTATTCGGCCCACGGCATCAACATGATCCCGTTCTACATCTACTACTCGATGTTCGGATTCCAACGCGTTGGCGATTCGATTTGGGCGGCCGCTGATATGCGAGCCAAGGGCTTCCTCATCGGAGGTACTGCCGGACGGACAACGCTCAATGGCGAAGGCTTGCAACACCAAGATGGCCATAGCCACCTCAATGCGATGGCCTTCCCGACCGTGCGAGCCTACGACCCTGCTTGGGCTTACGAAACGGTCGTAATCGTCCTCGATGGCATGCGTCGGCTTTACCAAGAAAACGAGACGGCGATCTACTACATCACCGTCCACAACGAAGATTATGAGATGCCTGCCATGCCCGCAGGTGTGGAAGATGGGATCATCAAAGGGATCTACAAGTTCACTTCGGTCGAAGCCACAGCCTCGAAGGCCCGAGTCCAGCTTTTCGGATCCGGAGCTATCCTGCGCCACGTCATCGAAGCTGCGAAAATACTTGCCGACAAGTACAACGTATCGAGCGACGTTTGGAGCGTCACAAGCTACACTCAACTGCGTCGTGAAGCCCAATCGATCGAGCGTTGGAACATGCTCCACCCGGATCAGCCCGCCAAGAAGAGCCACATTCAAACCGTGCTCGAAGGTGCCCAAGGGCCGATCATTTCCGCAAGCGACAACGTCCGTGCAGTCGGCGAACAACTCATGCCCTACCTGCAACAAGACTACTACGTGCTCGGTTGCGACGGCATGGGTCGAAGCGAAACCAGGCCGGCCCTTCGGAGACACTTCGAGGTCGATGCGGCTTCGGTCGTCATCGCAACCTTGTACCGACTCAGCAAGTCCGGCGTCGTCTCTGGCAAAGAAGTTGCCCAAGCGATCCGCGATTTGGAGTACGATCCTGAAAAGCAAAATCCCCTGTTCGCTTAACCAGCCCAGCTTGGAGCACAGCACTCCAGGCAAGCAACTGACCAGCCTGAACCAATCCCCTTAGAAAGAAGAACGCAAAACCATCCATGGCTACAGAAATCAAATTGCCAAGCTTGGGCGAAGGTGTTGAATCCGGAGATGTGCTCGAGATCTATGTGAAGGTCGGCGATGTGGTCAAGATCGAGCAGTCGCTGCTCGAACTCGAAACCGACAAAGCCACCGTCGCGGTTCCTAGCCCTCTTGCGGGCAAAATCCTCAGCATTTCGATCAAAGAGGGGGAAACCGTCAAGGTCGGACAAGTCATCGGCACGATCGAAGCCACCGGGGCTCCTGCAACCCCAGCTGCTCCTAGCAAGCCAGAACCTAGCAAGCCAGAACCCAGCAATCCAGCCCCAGTTGCACCGGCTCCTGTGGCTAGCGCTCCGGTCGCCCCTGTCGCACCGCCGGTTACCAAGCCTATTGCTCCTGCTCCAACACCAGTAGCACCTACAAAACCTATTGCACCTGTTGCGCCTGCCGTCAGCGCCGTGACCAGTGCAACGGTAGCAGAGGTTTCCGAGGATGTGATTCCCGCCGGACCTGCCGTCCGTCGCTTCGCACGCGAGGTCGGAGTCGACCTATCGGGCGTCAGTGGGTCAGGAGACCATGGACGAATCACCCGCGAAGATGTGTTGTCGATCGTTCGACATCAAGGACAAGCAGCGGCGACCAAGCCGGTTGCAAGTCCACAGCCAAGCTCACAGGCAAGTGCACCGGCAGCGGCCGTTGCAGAGTCGCCCGCCAAAGCTGCAGCGTCCAAGGGAATCGAAAAACCCGGCACTCCAGCAACCGATGAGTACGGCCCGATTCGCGTCGATCGGATGACCAAGATCCGAAAGACGATCGCCAACCAGATGGACAAATCTTGGTCGACGGTTCCACGCGTCGTTAACTTTGACGATGCCGATGTCACCGAACTTGAAGCCTTCAGGCAATCGAGCAAGGACGATTATGCATCGCGGGGTATCAAGCTCACGACGATGCCGTTTTTGATCAAAGCCGTTGCCACAGCGCTCCGTCATCATGGTGCACTTAACGCCGTGATCGATACCGAGAACGATCAGATCATCTACAAAGACTACGTCAATTTGGGGATCGCCATCGATACCGACCGTGGACTGGTGGTTCCAACCCTCAAGAATGCCGATCGCATGTCGATTCCCGATATCGCTTATGCACTCGCTGAGCTATCGAATCGGGTGCGGAACAATAATTTCGCAGTCAGCGACCTGAGAGGTGGAACTTTCACGATCAGCAACCTTGGGGCCATCGGGGGCACCTATTCGACCCCGATCGTCAATGTGCCAGAGGTAGCCATTTTGCTCGTTGGGCGTTCTCGCAAGTTACCGATGGTCATGCCTGATGATACGATCAAGCCGCGTTTGATGATGCCGCTGAGTTTGGCTTATGATCACCGATTGGTCGACGGGGCAACGGCAGCTCGGTTCCTCAACGACATCATCGCTTATTTGGAAGCTCCCAGTCGCTTGTTGCTTGCCATTTAAGCTAGAGCATCCGATTCAATCAACCGTCCTTAGGCGAGGAAAGTAAATGAGCATCACTGCGTTCATGGAGAAGCACTTCCGTCATTACAATGCACGGGAGACATTGTCGGCTGCGAGGGCTTATAAGAGCTTCATCGAGAAAGACAACGGAGCGATGATGGTATCGCTCGCAGGGGCCATGAGCACCGCAGAGCTGGGTATTTCGCTCGCTGAGATGATTCGCAAAGGTAAAATCCATGCGATTTCCTGCACGGCAGCGAATCTCGAAGAGGATCTCTTTAATCTCTTCGCGCACAATGAGTACAAAGTGATCGACAATTGGCGAGCGCTGAGCACTCAGGACGAGGTCGATTTGAGGGATCGCGGTTACAACCGCGTGACCGATACTTGTATCCCTGAGACCGTCATGATGCACATGCAGGATCGGTTGGTAAAGTATTGGAAAGACGCGGCGGCCAAAGGCGAACAGTATTTTCCTTATGAGTACATGTTCCGCATTTTGGACGACAAAGATTTGGTCAAGCATTATCAAGTACCGCCCGAGCACTCCTGGATGATTGCTGCCAAAGAGGCCAAGATTCCGATTTATTCGCCCGGGATCGAGGACAGTACTCTAGGAAACATGTTTGCTGCGCGGGTAATGGATGGCACGGTCAAAAGCCACTCGGCTCTCAAGAGCGGTACGCAGCAGATGGAGCATTTGGCCCGTTGGTACAAGCAGTTGGCAACGGAGCGTCCGATAGGTTTTTTCCAAATCGGCGGAGGTATCGCGGGTGACTTTGCCATCTGTGCAGTACCGATGTGGATTCAAGATTTGGGTGAGGAAGATATCCGCAGGTGGTCTTATTTCTCGCAGATCAGTGATGCAGAGACCAGTTATGGGGGGTACAGTGGAGCGGTCCCGAATGAAAAGATCACCTGGAATAAACTCGATCCGGAGTGTCCTAAGTTCATGATCCACAGCGACGCGACGATCGTCGCACCGCTGATTTTCGCTTACGTGCTCGGTCAGTAATTTTTCGACCGCTGATGCACACTCATATTCGCTAATAAAGACCAAAACCGACCGCTGATGAACACTCATGAACGCTTATGCGCAGAGTGTCAACAAGGTCAATCCGGTCCGCTGTCAATACGGTCAATCTTGTCAACACCGTCAATACCGTCCAAAAAAGCCACCGCCGCTAGGCGGCGTCGCGGTGGCGTGACATCATCGACTAGATTGCCCCCATTGACGGCCGCCTGCACCCCGCTTGGCCCCCTTTCGCCACCGGGGCTTTGGCCGGGGGAGAAAGGGCGGGGGGATTGAGGGGGCCGACCGCGCGTAAGGCTGTTTTCTTCAACCGCTGATGCACACTCATATTCGCTAATAAAGACCAAAACCGACCGCTGATGAACACTCATGAACGCTTATGCGCAGAGTGTCAACAAGGTCAATCCTGTCCGCTGTCAATACGGTCAATCTTGTCAACACCGTCAATACCGTCCAAAAAGCCACCGCCGCTAGGCGGCGTCGCGGTGGCGTGACATCATCGACTAGATTGCCCCCATTGACGGCTGCCTGCTCCCCGCTTGGCCCCCTTTCGCCACCGGGGCTTTGGCCGGGGGAGAAAGGGCGGGGGGATTGAGGGGGCCGACCGCGCGTAAAGCTGTTTTCTTCAACCGCTGATGCACACTCATATTCGCTAATAAA
>Ga0315904_10000231_pt1 | contig 92104 bp, 92 predicted proteins | sample LakEriMetagenome_6_FD_203529 | JGI IMG/M metagenome (GOLD analysis project Ga0315904, IMG submission 203529) | Freshwater fungal communities from buoy surface, Lake Erie, Ohio, United States - Buoy 12 MA120 | ecosystem: Environmental > Aquatic > Freshwater > Lake | place: USA: Lake Erie, Ohio...
CCCGAGGGGGGGGTATCCAAGAAACCCCTTTCCTCCAAAATATAAATATTTTGTCGTTCAGCAATTTTTTGGATGCCCTCCCCCCGAAGGGGGGGGGGGTATCCAAGAAACCCCTTTCCTCCAAAATATAAACATTGTCGTTCAGCAATTTTTCAACCCCAAACCATGGTTTGGGGTTGAAATCCACTTTAAAAACTAAAACTAACGTTTTAGTTTCAAACAATTTTTTGGATGCCCTCCCCCCGAAGGGGGGCTCCTTACTTCCAAACAACTTTGTGTTCGGTCAGCATAAAAACATCTAATAAATAGCCCTAGTATATATGTCCAAAAAAACAGGGATTTTCATATTTCACCGAGACTTCCGCATAATTGACAACATGGGATTCTCGGAAGCAACCCGTCAATGTTCTACGCTGTATCCCGTTTTCATTTTCACTCCCGATCAGGTATCTGACAAAAACAAATACAAATCCACAAATGCCATCCAGTTTATGATAGAGGCACTCGACGACTTGGATACACAACTCAAAAAACACAACGCATGCTGTCATTTTTACTACGGCGATACCACGCATATTATACGTGAACTGGTGAAAACATTGAAAGTCGATGCCGTGTTTTTCAACCGCGATTATACTCCATTTGCCGTAAAACGAGAGGCCGATTTAGAAGAAAACTGTGGATGTGAATGTATTGGCAACAGCGACTACTATCTCGTAGAACCCGGCACATTGAAGAATGGCACCGGTGAAACTTACCGCAAGTTCACGCCATTTTATAACAAAGCGGTTGCCTCTCATATAAAGACCGAACCAGCTCCAGTACCGCGGTTCCAGGTAATTGCCAAGATTCCGTCATCAGCCGATGCCAAAGTTAAACCAATATTGTTGCGAACTGACGCATATTTTCGTTTCACCGGTTCGGAACTGAACCCCGACATTCTTGGTGATGGCAGTCGCGCTGAAGCACTTCGCCGCCTCTCTGCTTCGTCATTTTCTCATTACGAATCTGAACGCAATACACTCGCGATTTCCACCACGGAATTGTCGCCATATATCAAGTTTGGATGTATATCTATAAGAGAGGTTTACAACGCAATGCCAGTGCCGATTCGCCGCCAGCTTTTGTGGCGCGACTTTTATGCCCACATTCTCTTTGCTTATCCCCATTTAGGCAAACCAATTGACCCCAAATATGAGAAAATTGCATGGGATAATAATCAGGCGCATTTTGCTGCCTGGTGCGACGGCAAGACCGGATTTCCCGTTGTCGATGCTTGTATGCGCCAACTCAATGCTACTGGATACATGCACAATAGAGGCCGACTCATTGTCGCCTCTTTTTTGGTAAAAACGCTGCTCATTGACTGGCGCTGGGGGGAAAAATATTTTGCCACACACCTGGTCGATTATGATGTTGCGAGTAATTACGGAAACTGGCTCTGGATAGCGGGTGGCGGGGCAGATTCGCAAGAATATTTCCGCATTTTTAATCCGTGGTCGCAATCGAAAGAACATGACCCCGACGCGACGTATATTAAGCGATGGGTGCCCGAATTGGCGACTACGAATCCCAAATCCATTCATAGTCCAGTCGAGGGATATATTGAACCTATCGTGGATTACGCACGACAAAAAACGCGAGTATTGGCAGAGTACAAGAAAATATTCGCATAACCAGTATAAATACATATGACTGGTAGAAATATATAGAATCAATTACGTGAATGTCGTTTTTCCAAAGTATAAAAAATGCGGCGTGTCAAGTAATAAAAGCGGTTCAAATTAAAATAACCAACATCATACTGGATTTATTCTGGAAATACAATTACACAATGATACTAATAGAGGATAGCAGGTTTAGTTATTATTGGAAACCGGCAAATACCAAATTGGTGGAGCCGGAGTTTAGCTCGTGGATATGTGTCGCCTCTATTGAAAATGGCAAATTATTGGAGAAATATGTGTTTACGGATTCCGCTAGCACCAGCAATGACTCCAATCAAGACCTCGATGGTAATTCCATCATGATTTGTAAAACGAATGACGGCCAACGACATGTCAAAATGTCGCATGATGATATTGTGTCGGGTCCAAGCAAAGTCCAGTTCCTCTCTGTTTTGTACGACCACCCAGATATTCCTGCCGGACCATTGCGACTTGTCGTTGACCCAAGTTATATGATGGCTGGCAATTGTTTGCTCAATCGCATATTCGTATTACGGCTGCTACGATACCAATATAACAAGACCGATTTCGTATTTGATGACCGATACAAACTGGTTATCATGGATTCCAATATTGTTGTACGTAATATCGAATCCGACCAGGGGATCATTTTGGAATCCAACCGGTATATTACTAGTCCTCCAAAAAATTGATTGCGAACATGCGCAATAATCAGAATTATATCATCTACAAAACCTATTTAAAAAACAATGTCAATAACTACTATACCAGATAGCATGGATGACACTCAACCTCTCCTTCCATTATCCAACAAATGGAATCTCTTCTACCATTTGCAATCCGATAATCGTTGGACGATTGAAAGTTATCGTGTTATTATGCGTGATATCCAGTATGCAGAGTCCGTCGTCGCTTTAAATCGTCAAATCCCCGACTATTTATTGTATAACACGATGTTCTTCTGTATGAAGGATGGTGTCGGCCCTACATGGGAAGACAAGAAAAACCGGGATGGAGGCTGTTTCTCCTATTGCGTTGCGAATGCCGAGGTAGGCAATGTGTGGCGCAGACTATTATGTATGATGTGTGGTGGCACCTTGTGTGTGAATACTAAACATGAGCAACACATCAACGGAATCACGATTTCACCCAAGAAAAAGTTTGTGGTGATAAAAATATGGCTGGATGTGTGTAAACTTCAAGACCCGAATATTATTCGGGACATCCCGCATTTGTCAAAGGTTGGGTGCTTGTTCAAGAAACATGCGCCCGAATTCTAGATTATCAGAGTTGTTTATTGTCTGAGGTTCTCAGACAATAAATTATAGCGCGTACTAACTGTTTTTTATGTAGGTGGCAACGGCGCCAAACACAATTTAATTTCGCCCAACGACGCCACATCATACTTCACAATCAGCGGCAAATCGTTGCCTAAATACATCTCCAAATGACTACAGAGAGGCGTACACTTGATGAAATTATTGAGACTCTTCACTGAAAATTCGCCTTGAATAATGACGGACGGGTCCGGTTTCACAATGAAGTCCATATGATGGTCCGACTCCGAACGCTTGAACTTCGTTTTGGCAAATGTACCCATACACGAGAAAATCAGGTCATCGCCCACAGACTTGATTTCGACACGGTCAGTGAGCGCATTAAGGTCACGCACGATTTTCTGGAAGTCCGCGGTGGGCAGATTGATGATGGTCGAGTATTCCACGTCGGGAATCACCAGTTCCTCGGTATCCGGCTCAATGAGTCGCAACTTGTAGTCGTAGGTTTGTCCCACATTGCGATTGTCGAACTCCATTCCCAAATAAGACACAATTCCGTCTTGGTAGTCCTCTTTGTCAATGTACATGGTGAGAGTGTCATCATTAGACAAAGTAGAAATCAGCTTGAAAAAATGCATAGTATTAGTACACACAACAATCTTGTCGGGGACGCAGCGATACATCTCGAACTTATTGGCGTGGAGGACGACACTAACTAACATGGTATGGGTCTTGTCAAAGTTGATGATGCGCATACCCGCTTTAGTAAAAGTGATGGTGGCATCGGTTAAGATGTCTTTGAGTGCTGTTGTGAGATTACGGATGGGCTGGATACTGACAGTTTTGATTGTCAGGACGTGATTGTTCTCATTTTTTACGGAATCTACATTCACAGGTTTATCGGGTTTGCTCATCTAATAAGGAAACAAACGCGTTCGTTTTTATATGTTTTTGGTGGTTATAATCTTTTATTCTGGTAATATATATTGAAGATATACATGGCAGATAAACCTCAATTAATGACAGATGAACCTCAAATACCGGAACATACGTTTTTTAAAAATGGTAAAACGTTTCGTTATACACCACTAGGTAAAGCCGCACGTAAAACATTAAAAAAACTTGGAAAAGATAAAATGGATAAATCTATAGACTCTGTATACAGTGGTTATATTTCTAGTGAAGATGAAAAACCAAAACACACAAGAGAAATAATAAAAATCATGGATAATTTACCCAATTCTATTTTACATGATAACGACAACAAAGATAAGGAAAAAGAGGAGGAGGAAAAAGAGGAGGAGGAGGAAGAGGAGGAGAAGGGCTTTACCATGATTAAAGATGGATCAACTGTATTATATGTAAAGGGTAATATGGACCCTGGAGAAATATCGTCGTCAGAATCCGATTCAGATTCAGATTCTAAAAATTATAATAAACATATAACAAATCATAATAAACCTCCTCCTATACAACCATGGAATTCTGAAAATCAGGCCCATAAAATTCCTCCTATAAAACCACCTCGTATTAAGCGTGGAGGCAAAACATTAAAACGCATTTTAAAAAAAAATAAACTGCGTAAATTAATTAAATCGCGTAAATCAATTAAACCACGTAAATTAATTAAAAAATAATTTATTACAATTAATTTAAAATCAGTTTTATAAATGAAGTATTTATACATATTACAAAAAACAAACACGTTCGTTTTTATATGTTTTTGGTGGTTATAATCTTTTCAAAGGAAGTAATATACTATATGCCATCCAGACGACCCGGTCAATCAGGAAGTATAATGAATCGCGCATCTGATAGGTCGCAATCTCCAAAAAAGGAAGACTCACAAAAACAAATTGAAAATATGCGACAAGAGCAATCTCGCCAGAGAGAATTGACAAGACATCGGGAAGAAGAAGAGCGAAGAATGCGCAGACAAATACTTGAAGCGGCTCAACGAGCCGCCGAACAAGCTGCCGAAATAGCTTGGCAAAAATATCTTGCTAAGACTCGTAAAAATCATGACCTGGCACAAGAGCCACCGCTTGCTAGAAAAATACGTGGAGGTAAGAAACAGAGCCAACGTAGAAGAAAATAAAATATTTAGGATATGATAAATGCTAAATCCATTACAACGCTTATAAACAAGATTCTGAAAATGACAACTCTAAATTGTATGAGAAATATCATCGTTGTCAAATAATCCTGGTTTTTCAGTCAGCATTATTTATTTGCAAAAAGTCTTTTGAACGATGAACAAACGATGAAAAATAAAACTTTCATTTTTATTTGGAATCGTCTTTTTTAAGAACCCCTTTGGACCCCTTTGGACCCAATGATTTAGGCGTTTTACAACCTCTCATTACAACGCTTATAACAAGATTCTGAACATGACACCTCTGAATTGTATCAGATATATCATCGATACCAAATAATCCTGGTTTTCCAGTCAGCATTATTTATTTGTAAAAAGTCTTTTGAACGATGAACAAACGATGAAAAATAAAACTTTCATTTTTATTTGGAATTGTCTTTTTTTAAGGACCCCGAAGGGGTCCGGATGGGACCCCCCTTCGGACCCATCATTTAGGCGTTTTACAACCTCTCATTACAACGCTTATAACAAGATTCTGAACATGACACCTCTGAACATGACACCTCTAAATTGTATCAGAAATCCTAACGATGTCAAATAATCCTGGTTTTCCAGTCAGCATTATTTATTTGTAAAAAGTCTTTTGAACAATGAACAAACGATGAAAAATAAAACTTTCATTTTTATTTGGAATCGTCTTTTTTAAAGGACCCCCTTCGGACCCATCATTTAGGCGTTTTACAACCTCTCATTACAGCGCTTATAACAAGATTCTGAACATGACAACTCTGAATTGTATCAGAAATCCCAACAATGCCAAATAATCCTGGTTTTCCAATCAGCATTATTTATTTGTAAAAAGTCTTTTGAACAATGAACAAACGATAAAAATAAAAACTTTCATTTTTATTTGGAATCGTCTTTTTTAAAGGACCCCGAAGGGGGTCCGGATAGGGACCCCCCCCCGAAGGGGGCAATCATTTAGGCGTTTTGGACCCTCTATTAATCATATCCATAAGACCCCAATTCATCATCTTCGTCTTCGTCTTCGTCTTCATCCTCTTCACTCTCATCATCCGCATAACAATCATATTCCGATTCTTCGCATCCATCTTCCTCCATATCCGATACAAAAATCGGCATTAAACTAACACACCACGGACTCTCATAATTCCGTTTATTCTGAATTGCCAATTCAAGTTGTTCCGGGGTTTTCAACAAGGGTGAAGAGAGGAACACAGCAAACTCCAAATGCCGGTCATCAAACCCGCCATCCCCTTTAGATCCAAAATGCGGATTGTAGAGAGAAAATCCGCGAATAGCCAGGTCCAATTCATCCTTACTTTGTAGGCAACCAACCAAGTTCCATCGATAATAACGCACCAAATATGGCCGAAAAATCACATACAAACGCGACGCAGGGAATCCGCGATGAATACTGAAATAACCCCGGCATATTTCACGTATATCCTCTACTGAATCCAGATTGGTGCTATTGTCAATCGCATACCGCATCAATGCTTTGCGGTGGTATTTCTTCAATTTATCAACGGAAAATCCGCATTCAAAAAATAGCCACAATATTCGCGGAACTTTTTTACCACCAAGTCGAGCATATATTGAGTAGAGGGTTTCTTGTCGGAACTCTACATTTGTATAGGGATTCGCAGGCAATTTTGGCATAATGAATCCAAACGATTGGGTTGTCAGAGCACTATAAATGATTTTAACCAAGTCGTTGATATTGAATGTGTATATGCGCCGATTTTCCACGATTTCAATTTTGGAATTGGCAGGTAGTTCCGCAAATGGCGTCATTGTCAAATCACAATCGTTGTTGTAGCGCGTATATATTTTGCGGAGTTTATATCGTTGAACAAATCGCGACAAGATATAGTATTTGCGCTGTGCCCAAAAAAATGACGGGTCATCGTCGTAATCCATTTGTCGAAACTTGGCGCATTTATGCCACGTGTTTTTATTGGCAGGATGTAGTACAAATTGTTTATACATTTTGATTCCATTAGACCACGCGACAAGAGGCATTATATTGTTTCACTTTATATTTTTATGTTATTGTAAAAAAACAATAACATATATTGGGTCTGTAGGGACAAGAGCTTAGAATATACTGTATTCATCATCATAATTACCGCACTCCATCGCCGCCAAATTGCTAACGTTGTTATCTACCGCAATCTTCTCCATCTTACACTTGTCATCCTTCTCCAACAACTCCGCAAAACTGGCATCTATATTTTCGCGCAAGTTCACTATTTCAACATCAGCGTCTTCGGTTTCTTCTATCGCCTTCATATCCAGCAACAATCCAAACGCATTTGTGCCATAATAGCCCGGCTGTCCACACATCACATTCGCCGACACACCGCGCATCTGGTCAAACTCACCGTGTCTACTCGCATCCAAGAACATCTCGGTATGCATCTCATAAGTGCCCTTTGAAATTGGTCCAATGTCATCACTAATAATACCCGAGCGGAACATTGGCACGAGGTCGGCTTTCACTGTCATCCTGTCACACAAGATGCTCAAATGGTGGTAGTTCACATAGGCATCCGACGCCTCCATCACTTCAACAAACTCGTTCAATATGTTTTGTCGTGCCGCTTCAATCCCGAGAATATTATGCATTTCGCGAATATCGTTGCTATATGTGCGTGTATAGTCAATGAAGTCCAACATAAACAAATCCATGATATTTGTTCCCACTGTATCTAGCACCCACATTTCCTTGCGCACAAACTTGTTGTCTTCTTTGACAACGTTGTCTTTAATCAATCGCGGATTCACGTTTTTAATCCCGGACACGCCTCTTAGCACAATATTGTTCAGAATGTTATCCTGGAATGTTTTCAACAAATGAATCTCATCGGATTGGTCCAGTGATTCGGACGCACCCTTCTTCTTGCCTTTGTTGAATACCGACGAATTGAGTCGAATCCTGAACACCAGATTACTCGAGTTCATATCTGAGAATACGCAAGTGACATCGGAGCCATGACTATTAGTTATCGCAAAATTAATATCATCCATTGTAATGTTCTTGTCAAGAAGCACTTCAGGGTCGATTTCCATGCGCACAATCCATTTGGATTGGTGTGCGACATCGGTTGACGCACCTTCATTACATTCTGCGACGAGCTTCTCAAACTGATAAAACTGGTCAATGACTTCAACATCTTTGTGGATTTTGGTCGCGCGGTCATTGGGGTCGAAGCAGATTTCAATCGACTTCACTACATCGACCAACTTGGTGTGTTCAATCATAACACACAGCTTGGCGGCCTTGTCCTTGTCATATTGGTCGCCGGATTTCAAATATACTGTCGCCGAGGGTTTGTCGGGATTGCGTGTTAGACGCAAGATTTCCTCGATACGCGGCACACCACGTGTCACATTGGATTTGGTAGCAACACCAGCTAAGTGAAATGTGTCTCTCTGACACAATCCATTATATAGATTGAAATTGCGAGTATTCTCGACAGTCAAGTCATACGCATAAGGAGTCGTGTTATCGACTTCTTCAATCGAAATGATTCTGTCAAACAGCACATCTTCATAACGATTATTGCGGTCTTCTAATACGATTTCACCGGCAATTTCATTGGGAACCATGGTTGCGCGTTTGCTATATTCATACTTGTGTTCATATGAAACAACATAATCAACGCATGTTTGTTGTTTAGTCGCGGTTTTCATATTGAGCATCTTTGCCAAAACGGTCGCCTGTTGATTCACTACATTCAGTGTGTATGGTTGTTTAATATTTTGAGAACCGCGATTATTTGCGGTTGCCTTCTTTGGCTTGGAAATGTACGCATAAACACCCACAATATTCATCATTTGTTGAATGTCAATCAACATTTGCTTGCTAACCGATGTCATCAATATAGTGTGTGATTTCTTAGATATAGTTCCGTCTCCGCCAATATACGCATCCAAGAATCCACGAATACATTCTTTGTTTGAAAACACAATGAGTGGCGAAACATATTTGTTATGGCTCAATTTGCCACAGAGTGTTTCCAAGATTCGACACAGAAGCGTATTGTAGATTCGCAAATCTTGACTTGTCCAGTTGGCTTGGTTCTTGTTTTCATTGCGATATACTTTGGTGGTAATATTCCACGCATTACATAATTCCAATATAGGAGCAAAGTAGGCGGAATCATTGTTTGAAATTGATATTTGCGTCTTTGTCATACATCCTTCAGCAGCATATGCACCAACAAGGTAGCCAAAGTTGTAATTCAATTCAATAGACTCCGGAATCATATATTTGGATTGCGATGTTTTCTTGCTATATACACAATTGCTGCGTATACATGTGTTTGAATCGCCTTCCTTCTTTTTACTATCGACATTTATTTTATCAACAAACGCATCACTTCGAGAATATGGAAGTGTGAACAATTTTCCACTGTGATTGGTCCACCAGTGATATTCATTCATAACTGATTTTGCCTTTTCAACCTCGCTGCCATACAAGTAGTTTTTCGGCGACAGGATTTGCTTCAAATCCAAATGAGAAGACTCAGTATATTCGATGGCCTTCTTTGACACAGGAATGTAATCACCGACACGCAATGTATCACCATTTACACCAATTATCTTGCCATCTACTAATTTCAAGAACGATTTAGCCTTGGTGGCAATAACTTCGCGGTTTTCCTTGGTAGTTATGCGAAGCATCACATTAGTACCATCCTTGTTGATAACGGGATGTTTAGTTACTGCCTCAATTCGCTCCCAAGAACAAGCACCATCTTCATTACATGATGGCACCTCATAATATTCATCCAATTCAGCATAAGTCGTGTCGGTTTCAGTGTAATATTCTTTCTTGGTCGCCTTCTCAATAAACTCCTTAGTGAAATCGCCAATCTGGACTTTCTTGACAAGCCCATTGCGGCCTCGTACAATGATTTCAGTCTCATATGTCACCGAGTTCAAAGTTAGCTGTGTAGTTGGCTCACCAATTGACTGACCCGCAATGACGCCGACCATTTCGCCTGGGTGGACAATGGCTTTCTTGTACATCAACACAATGGTTTCCAACAATAGCTCTACCGCCTGTTTGTTGAAACGCTTTTTCACCAAAATATCCTTGGGGGACAAGTTGAAATGATAGAGCACCTTGAACATCTCCGTTGGATTGAACATTTGCTCAATGTCCTGTAGTGTATCAGTCACCATTGTAATATATTCAAACGGTGTAATATCAACGGCTGATGTTGAACTGAGTCCCATTTGTCCCTGAATATTTTGAATAATATGCGAAAACGCAACTGGCGCTTTTACAAAATTCTCGTCTTTATACTTGAACACATTTTCAATGAGCTTTTCGCGATACTCTATAAATCTCGCAATCATTTTCTTGTTTGATTCAATGAGTGCTCCGATTTGTGAATCCATTCGTGAAACAGTGGGTTTAGTGTAAATATTCAAGAGGTCGCTATTGGTATCTTGGTCACCAAGTCCAATCAAGTCAAAGTGCATGTAAATGTCTTCAATTGACATATTCACCAAGGGGATATTCTGATTCTCTACGCGAGTTGTGTCAATCCCGTCCTCGCCATATGTAAACTGGATAATCTTCCCCATATTATTTCGCACAGTGCCGTCATATTCCACTTTCAGGTCCTCCAGACCCTTGACCAATCGACGCTGAATGTAACCGGTCTGACTGGTATCGCGAACTTGCAACCCATTTGCCAAGCCAAAATTCAACGTGGTTGGAATAGTGAGGTCATACATCTTAGGATGGTTTTCCACACCAATTGGAACAATTTCAACAATTGGGTCCAAAACGACATTGTTGTGAGTCGCAAAATTGCGATGAGTTGTGTTCCACTTAATTGTAACCAGTTTGCATTGTTTATTGTTATCAATCAACATAATCTTCTCTGCAAATATTTTGCCCCACTGACTGCGGATACTGATTCGGTAGGATGGCTTGATATTCACAGTTCCCAAATTGTTCTTTTTCAATTGTGTTTGGAACACTTTGCAGAAAATGCCAATGCGCGAGCACAACATACTGATACCTTCAATGAGTCGTTTTGATGAAGAACATGCCTCAACACTATTTTTTGAAACGGTTCCGTCCCCCGAAAAGTATCCGCTTAGAAGTCCGCAAATGTATTCGGTGTTTGCAACAAATGCTTCTGTATGAACATATTTATTGGAAGCGCCGCGACCAACCAATTTATTGATAAATTGAGACAATACGGCTGAATAACCTTTTACAGTAGTTGTTAATCCGCCAATGTGATTGGTTTTCTGCAACTCGACCCAATGAATATTGTGGCTACTGAACCACGATTTTACAAAGTTGCGTATTTCTTCATTATTGTTTGTGATTGAAACCGAACTGTTGCTCACGTTTCCTTCTGCCAAGAATAGACCAATAAACACGCCATTTTTGTAATTTAAATCAAATGATTCACTAATTTCCGCCTCACCAATCCTTTGTGCATGGTAAGGATAAACGCATCCATCTTTAATGTTTGCGTTGTTGCAGCGCACAGTTGTTCTTTGCAAAGAAGATTTCTTTGTGTAAGGAAGCTGAAATGTTGTTCCATTATTTTCATTCCACCAACCTGCAGGTATTTTATTGCGAGATTGCATGGTTTCATTCATTAACCGAATCGCCTTGTTGAAATCAGTTCCAAACACAAAATCTTTCTTTGACAAATAATCGGTCAAGTAAATCTGGTTCAAAACCGTCGGTGGTTCGCACAATTCAGCAGTAACCGGAACACAATCACCCACACAAATCTCGGGAGTCAGCATTTCATAGAATCCCTTCTTCTCCTTGTTCCAAATCAATAATGATTTGCTTTCGGTGACAGTTACGGTGCGACCACCCAATGTCTTAATCTCATATAATTTGGTTCCTGGGTCGTGTCTAGTCACTGCTGTAATTTCCTCCCACGAAACCTTTCCATTTTCGCAAGTGGTTGGAACATAAATATTGTTAACATTCAACAGTTCCATGTTTTTCTCGTCAAAATGCTGGACCGCATCTACGCCTGCATCTAATTTACCATCAATCCAGCGTCCAATTTCTGTGTAAATTGGCTTGCCGTTTTCATCAATTAACACAATGGGTGTTTCCCATGTTACCGATTTGACTGCAGTATCAATGAGACCCATACGGCCACCCATGGCGTGGAAGAATAGCTCCGGAGCAGTCAGACCCGAAATATATGAATTTTTTACAAACCCACGCGCACCTGGTGAATCGTCATATTTGCGGAAATGGGGCAATGTACGATTGTCGAATCCATAGGGAACCCGTTTGCCATCAATGCTCTGCTGACCGACACACGAAATCATCTGGGAAATATTCAACATAGAACCCTTTGAACCCGACTTGACAATCATGACAAATCGATTGTCTGAGTTGAGACTATCTACCGCGATTTTGCCAGTTTGTCCCGTAGTATCGTTGAGAACGTTGCCGACCTGGGTCTCAAACTCCGTATAATTCGAGCGCCCAGTATTGTTTTCCATAATTCCCAGGTGGACTTTGTCTGTGATATTCTGGACTTCTTCCATCTTGGAACTAATCATCGACGCAATTCGGTCTGATGTGTTTTTGTTGGACACCAAATCACTGATTCCCACACTGAAAGCGCTGGTTTTCATATATTCGGTAATCACGCGCTGTAAATCATCGATGTACTTGGCACACGCCATGTTTCCAAAATCATTACAAACGCGGTTCAAGATACCCTTAGTTCCGGACGCAAACACGCCCTTCTCGGCTTGACCGCGAATATACTTGCCATTCTCAATCTCGAGAACGTTGTTGGATGTCGCCGCGTCTTCGCCATTGCCAAACAATTTGGTCTTGTACTTTAATGAAATCGGAGGTGTTATTTGCGACAATATGTCGAAATTGGTCACGTTTTTCTTGGTAAATATTTCGGGGTCGATTTTGCCATAACCCATTAGCAGGTTCATCGCCTCGCGAGGACTGAACTCAATACCCTCGCGTGTAAATTGATAAGACCCCAACATAGAGTCCTGGTAGATGCCAATGATGGGGGCATTACTAGAAGGACTGATTATTTGGTAAGGGGTCGCCGCCAAATGCCTGAGCTCTATCTCAGACAGGACATTTTGTGCGGCATGTAAATTCATCTCGTCTCCATCAAACGGTGGAGTCCCTATGGTTTCCCAAAGGGCCGGACTGTATCTTAAGCAAACTCGGGGTAGCTAACCCTTCATTGTTCACCAATACCCGTTCAGTCTCTGAATGCCTTCCATAGTCTGCTAAACGACATTAGGAAGTAGCACTGCGGATTGCCCATTTCAAGACACCATAACATGTCTATCATTTATCACTTTTTTACCATTGGGTTCAGCTATTAACTGAGTTCCTCAACGGCGTTTCCGCTATTGAGTGGTAGTGATAACTTTAGGGGTTTCCCGTCATCAAGGTATTTCGCAAATAAATCTATATATTTTTGAGGCAATTCTATATTATTTTGATTATGATATGATACTAATTTCTCGATATGTTGTTTAACTTGGGATTTTACAATTTTATTATTTTTTGTCAAATTGTCGCGAACCGATAATGCTGTTGTATTTCGCCAATTGAAAGCGACCATCTGTTCTTCTTCATTTGCCAAATCAAACTTTGACAATGGAATTACGTGGTCAATGTGCCATTCTTTTCCGTGATTTTCAATAGTAAACCCTTGACTATTATATTGTATCCATTGGATGTATTCAGTTGTATTACAACCCAAATAATCTATTGTGTGTTTTTCCTTCACATAGTGTAAAGCAATATACACGCGAGTCCTGATTATTCGCTTGAACTTTTCTAATGGGTCATCACGCTCACAATCCGCGCATTTTAATCGGTTGAACCGGAATCTAGTTTTTGGTCTGATTTCATTACAATATTTACATATTGTATTGTCGGGTCCAATTTCGGATTCAAGTTGTAATCGTATTTCTTCGCGTTGTTGTGTTTTTTCGGCAATCTTTCTTTTTTTGAAATTAGTTGCGTTTTCAATTAATTTTTTGCGATGTTCATCGTTTGCCTCATACTTGTTTCGTCTGTGTTTATTATTACAGAGTTTACAAATATTGCGGGTTTTTATAAACTCACTTATATTTTTTTCTTCTTCGCAACTATGACATTTTTTTGGTTGGTCTTCGCATAAAAGCGTATTTTGATTGTAGTTGTTACGAACAGTATTGTTTCTACATTTTTTACAAATATTGCTTCTCTTTGACTTAAATTGAGTTTCATCCTTTGTTTCTTCACACTTTGAGCACGTCTTTATTAGTTTTGTATCTGTCTCCATATCATTATTATGTATTTTGTTTTATATTGTTTGCCTTTATATTATAGATTTATTCACTAGGAGGTATCACGCTTTTCACGCCTCCTGTTGCGGACAATGATGGTATTAGCATCGTGAGAATTGTCTTGGTCTATCCGCATTGTATGGTTTTGTACATGCAACGTTCATACGAAAGGTGTCTCCACGAGCCATCACCTTCACAATATGACACATCATACTCATTCGATGTAAACTTGGTTGTCGATTAAACAACACCGCGTCTCCATCCATCATATGACGATGTACTACATCACCGTTTTCCAATTTTATCGACATTCGGTCAAGATATCGCAATGAAATTGGGTTGCCATTTTTTCGTTCCAGTATTTTGGCACCTGGATATGTATCGGGACCATTTTGAACAAGTTTTGTCAAGAATGCGCGATTTCGGTCATTCACCACAATGGGTTTTGTCAAACACATCGCGACCTTTTTCGGCACTCCGAGCTGCCTCATTGACAAATTGGGGTCACCGGTAATAACGGAACGCGCACTAAAGTCGACACGTTTTCCCATCAAATTACCTCGAATACGTCCATTCTTGCTGTTCAATCGCCCAGTAATACACTGGAGGGGTCGGCCAGACCGCTGGGCCATTGGCACGGCTCCTTTGATTTTATTATTGACAATCATCGCGGTCGAGTATTGTAAAACACTCGTTAAACTGTCAATAACATGCGCCGACGCATTTGCATTAATTCGGTCTGCCAAATCCTTGTTGGTTCGGATGATTTGCCCATAGATGTGAGTCAAATCATCTTCACTGCGCTGATTTGCGTCCTGTTTGACGGAAGGGCGAACTGCGGGAGGAGCAACTGGCAAAACCTGGCAAACCATCCAATCTGGACGGCACCAAATAGGACTAAATCCCATGAACTCGACATCGTCATCAGTGATTCGTTTGAATATTTTGAGGACAATTTCCGCGGTTAATTTTATCACGTAATTGCCCTTGTTGCCTTCATTTTCGCCGCCAGGAATCGCTTCACTATTTACTAAATTATCCCATATGGCATTGATTGTCGCCATTCCTTCCAACTTGATTTTATCGGGCTGCTTACACCCGCATCCTTGTTCAGTTGCTTCGCCGCAACGCTTGATTTTTGAACAAAGTTGGTAAACGTAATCCCAGCGGTCGGATGCTTTGATATGGATGGCTTGTCTGTGTTGTTCTTTGCTGATGAGCAATTTGCTACACTTGAAACAAACACATTTGAGAATCTTCATGATTTCCTTCAGATGTTGGATAAAGAATACGGGGCGGGCCAATTCAATGTATCCAAAATAACCGGGTGTCATAATGTTGGTCAATCCATCAGTTGGACAAATGGTATTTGGACCCAAAACACCCATTCGGGGGTCAAATAACCCGCCGGCGACTTCACTATTTCCAATGTACGTATCCTTGGACACCACTTCAACGACTCCCGCCTTCCGGATTTCTTCGGGCGAAAAGAGGCCAAACTGGATGCCAATGATACGGGATGGGTTTTTAAATGAAGATTGTTTTGCTGACATTTTAAATACTATATACTATGGTTGGTAATATTTATATTGTTTTGTGAATCAATCAAAATCAATTTTTTGGACCATCATCGACCAAAAAATTGAAAAACCATACTTATGAAAATCAAAATACATTCAATACTCCATCCAACTATTAAAATGCCCAAATCAAAAGTAGACACATTTTCAAACAACAAAGGTCGTTCTTACAAGAAGAATAAGCCAGACCCTGAGCCAAGTGATTCCGAAAGTGATTATGAGACTATTTCCGAAGACGATTCGTACACTTCTTCGTCATATGTTGATAGTGGTAGTAGTTACACTTCAGAATCGGTTGCTGACAGGCGCAAAAAAGGGAAAAAGCAACGTATTGTTAAAGATGCCGATGATGATGCCGATGATGATGACGACGAAGACGAATTAGATTTCAAAAATGTCATTTCACAATTATTGAGCTCCAAAAAAAAGAAATCAAACTCTAGCAAAAGTCAGAAAAAGTCCAAGTCAAAATCAAAATCCAAATCCAAGAGTAAATCTAAGTCTAAATCTAAATATGAATCTTCAGACGAAGATGAATATGAGGAGGACGACGAGGAAGAAGAGGTTTATGAAGATGATGATGAGGAGGAGGAAGAAGATGACGATGAGGAGGAAGAAGAAGAGGAAGAACAAGAGGAAGCGTCTGGAAAAAAAGACAAGAATTTCAAAATAACCCTCATGATTGGACCTCAGGCAAATAGCGGTCTTAAAAATCGCGTTCCCTCCAATTTGTCAAATGAAGCCGATTGTGATACAGATGATGAAGAAATCTATATGAAAGAGAATTTCGAGGCAATGGATATGCCAGGAATGCCATTATCGCCATCCAATTCAAATGAACATCGCGCATCTGAATCAAATACGGATTCACAACTTGTGGCAAAAAAGAAAAAACCCAAAGATGATAAACCCGACCCTCTCTCAGAAGTCGTCAACATTGAGGAGAAATACCGCGAAATAATCGAGCTCAAACGTGTTCTCATTGACAAATTACGCGTGAAACCCGGCAATAAAATTGTCCAGCGCGCTGTAAAACAATGTAATCATTCCATCAAGAAACTCATCAAACATGCGCGCAGTAAAAACGCAAACACCTACGAAGAATTGCTTGATAATGCCGACAACCAGGTGATTACCGATGAAATCGACTATTTCAAAACAAAGCTGTCGAACAAAGAACAGCTGCGTATCATGGCCGATTTGCGAGAAATCAATCAGCACATGTATGTTGAAAAGCCGTATCGGCTATCGCTGCTCCAGTCCAATATGCCACCCAAGTTCAAGGCAGTTGCGCTACAACGGCTCCACCAACTCAGTCTCATGGAACCCGGCGACCCCGAATATTTCAAGTTGAAAAACTGGGTAGACAACTTCATGCGCATCCCATTTGGCGTTCACAAAAACCTGTCGATTAATATCAACGATGGTCTTGAGAAATGTAGCGATTTTGTAGTAAAAGCAAAAGAGCAATTGGATAAATGCGTCTATGGTTTAGAAGACGCTAAAATGCAAATTATGCAAATGGTCGGGCAATGGATTGCCAATCCGTCATCAATTGGCACGGCAATCGCGATACACGGTCCACCCGGTTCGGGCAAGTGTTTTGGTAAAGACACGCCCATTATGATGTACGATGGTTCCGTCAAGATGGTCCAAAATATAGCCGTGGGCGATGTATTGATGGGCGACGATTCCACTCCGCGCAATGTTCTTGCTCTCGGTGGCGGCAAAGACCGATTGTATAAAATTGTGTATGGCACCGGAGAATACTTCATTGTCAATTCGGAGCATATATTGTGTTTGTACAATACAAAGAGCAGCCAATATGAAGAAATAGAAGTGCGAGATTTGGTTCCCATGTCAGATGCCGACGTATATTCAAAATATCTCGCATACAGAACATCCGTCAACTTCACCGAGAACTATTTCAGAAAACCGGGTCTTGGTGCGGATGTCCGAATTGCCGGAACCCGCGCCGAGCGAATGGAACTTATGGCTGAAATACTTGGCTCTTCAAATCTGAAAATTGTCAATAAAATCGGCGGAATCATGACTGAGTATTATCCAGAACCGCAATTTGAATTGGCACAAATATTGGCATATGTCGCACGTTCACTCGGTTATCGTACCTATATAAATTGCGTCAAACCACGAGATGCGGATTTATATCGCGTAATCATTCACAGCAAGTTCGAGACCGAAGCTGATATTGAAAGATTTAAACATGAATCCGACACGCCGACTCATGTCATGGAGAAGTTTATGATTCGGGTTCACAAAGACGTTGGCGATTATTACGGATTTGAAATTGACGGAAATAAACGATTTGTCCTCGGCGATTTCACAGTCACACACAACACGAGCTTGGTGAAAGACGGCATCAGCAAAATACTTGGCCGAGAGTTCGCGTTTATTGCTCTCGGCGGGTGTGGCGACAGCAGTTTCCTTGAAGGACACAGCTACACATATGAAGGCAGTATGTGGGGCAAAATCGCGCAAATAGTGATGGAGAGTAAATGTATGAATCCGGTGATATATTTCGATGAGTTGGATAAAGTGAGCGATACGGCGCGCGGACAAGAAATCATTGGCGTACTCACACATTTGACAGATACGTCGCAGAACAGCCAATTTCATGACAAGTATTTCTCCGAAATCGAGCTGGATTTGAGCAAGTGTTTGTTTATATTCAGCTACAATGACGAGAATCTGGTGAACCCGATTTTGCGCGACAGAATGTACCGCATACGGACCAAGGGTTATGATTTGAAGGAAAAGACGATTATTGCGCGAAATTATATGTTGCCGAAAATCCGCGAACAAGTCGGGTTTGGTCCGGATGATATTGTGTTTTCGGATGACGTTCTGGGACACATTATTTCGAATCAGGCGAAAGGCGAAGAAGGTGTGCGTAATCTGAAACGCTCATTGGAAATCATACATACTAAGCTGAACTTGTACCGTTTGGTGAAGTCGGGAACGCAGATGTTTTCAAAGGAAATGGGGCTAAATGTTTCATTCCCATACACTTTGACAAAGAAGGACGTTGACACTCTTGTGAAAGTGGATAATGCTGGGTCATCTGCGCTGTCAATGATGTATTTGTAAAGCAAGTAATAGTCCACATAATAAATATTGGTTGCCAATGAACTAATATTTATTGTTTTTTACTTGCCGATTTGGTCACTTGCGCCAGAGGCATTGCCGCCTCTTGTAGTTAGAAGCTGGATATCACCTTCGCTCATACAGACGAATCCCTGAGAATTGGTGTAGCCGTAGTTTTTACATGTGGGGCTGCCCTTGTTATTGTACATGAACCCAATGGGCTTTTGGTCGCTATAAGAAGCACCTGTAATCACGCCTTCAGATATCTGTTTGGATATTGTTGACTCAAATCCTTCTTTATTAAATGTGGCAAAACTATCCTGCTTAAATATAGAGTTTGGTGATCCAGTAATAGGAGCATTATTCAAAGATAGGTCTACAGGTACTTGTGTATTATTTGTTGGAAATATAAATGAACCAAATGGAGAATTAGATGATAATGAAGAAAACGATGATGGTTTTGGCTTTGGGTCTGGTTTTGGCTTTGGGTCTGGTGTTGTCTTTGGCTTTCCCCTTCGTTCAGAGTTAACTCCATCTCTGTTTTCAAATGCCTCTTGGCTCACCGCAAATCCTTCATAAGGATATTCGGATAATCCTGACCTATTTGAGACATAGGCATTATAACCTTGAGAACCAGAATACAGCGCCATAATTAAAACAATAAATAACATAAAAACGATAAATACTATGTTGTTTGACATCATTTATAATTAATCAGTAGATAATAACTCATGCTGCTGCGTACATCCTCTATTTTTTGCCTTTTCGGGCGTCGCGCGGCAATTCCGGGACAGATTCTTTGCTAAATGCCGCCAAAAACTGCTTGATTTTATCATAACTTTTCACCATATTTTCTCGTTGGGTATCATATTTTTTGGTGAATGTATTTGCCACTAATTTTTTAACAAGTTGAGAGGCTAGTTCCGCCATTATTTTTTGATTGTATTCAAATGTATTTTGATAATAATCCACCAGTTTTACTAAACCATCTTGGTTTTCTTTGTAGTCGGCGCGAATCTTATTTACCAGATTGTACACTTCATTGTACAGCCCCCGTGCGGTTTCCATTTTTTTTGTGCGCTCTGCCTCTTTTCTTTCTAGTAATCCATCAAAATAATCATTTGTCATTTTAATTTCGCTTTTCACATCGCGTGTTTGTTTAATGACTTTATCAACATTTGTATCAAATGTTTTTGTAATTTTTTGGACAATTTGGGATTTTTTGTTGGCTGCTAAACGAAGACATTTTTCGCGATTGGCTTTGTCAAAATACATTGCGATTGGGTTTGTACAAGTATCATTGTCGGCGGTTGCGATTTCTATTTGTATATCAATAAACATTATTCCGAGTAATATTAGCCATACAATAAAAATCGCAATTGTTAGAATAACGTATATTTTATTGTTTTCCCAGTAGTAGCCCATTAAAATAGAGGCATATCATTTATTTTTTCTTTTTGCCGGATTTGCTGGATTTGCCCGAAGACTTGGCAGAAGACTTGCCCGAAGACTTGGCAGAAGACTTGTCCGAAGACATTGCTGGTCCCCACTCTGACGATTGTCCAATCATTTTGGGCTCTTCAACTGCCGGCGGCGCAGCAACTGGTGCCTGGCCACTCACTTTATTCACAGCTGTCCGTACACTCTCTTGTAATGACCGTGTTCCACTCATCATTTTAATTGTGTCATTGCTAACATGTCGCTGAATAATGAGAGAGGCAATCACTTTTTGCATTCCCTCTTTTAATGCTAAAACATTGTTTTGAAGCTCAATCGCAAGTGTCGTGTTTTTCTTGTCTTTATACAAATCACCCGCGTCCACTTTTTTCTTAAGCATCTTTACGTCTTTTGAAACAGATGACAGAGCGCTATTCATCTTGTTTGTGGCATTATCCAATGATTTTACTACCGGATTCATAACAATTTGTTGGGTTATTTGTTCCTCGGCATTTGTAATTCCATCTTTCAACATATTTTCGGCATTTGACCACAACCACGAATATTTAGCAACATCGGGTCGATATCGCATGGTTGACCAGTTCATTTTAACTTCAAACTGTTTTGCCATATAGGCAATAGAGGCCAGTGTTATTCCAAAAACCGAAACCACATAGAATCCATCGGATGACATATTATCAATTACATTCAAATCAAAATCCGATATAGAGGCTGCCATCGAGAAGATATATAATTTTTGTATATTATTTATTTTCGCACAAAGAACTTATAAAGAATACTTGTATAAATAGTATAATGAGCAATAGTTTCATACAAAGTCTCAATATGAAATCGCTGATGAATAGCGAGGATTATGTCAACAATACAGAGAGGATTCGCGAGTTAAAACACAGTGAACTAATCTTGGAAGATATTGGTAAGCTCTGCCGCATCAAGAAGGACCATTTCCACATGAAAATGGTAGAGGAGGAGAAGTTCAACCATTTGTGCGAGACATCGGCGCCATTTTTGTTTAGCAATTATACTGACCTTTTTCGCAAAGTGTTGAAGGATGAACTCGATATGAAGATGATGGTGAACTTCATTGGCATTTTGAAACAGATTGAAGAGGGTCAACTGGACCAATATGATGCTTCGGTGAAAGTAGGCACGATTCTGCGCGAAATATATGTGGATAGTGCTATGAGAAGAGGCGATAATTTGGACAAGGAACATGCTGCCGAAGCACCGACCTTTGTCGAACCGGCGTCGATTTCTTGGAAAGAATACAAGCAAAAGTCGCAATAATCGCAATAATCGCAATAATCGCAATAAACAAAAAAACTACATAAATAGTTTGCCATGTAAACTATTTATATGAACGCATTTCGCATCCTCTCTCCAACAACCCTTGTTCTCCGCGGAATCAAAGAAAAAAGTATTCCATATAGCAAAACATTCAATCATATTAAAACTACCATTTTATTTGAGTGTGATAAAAATGCCGTGTACAATATTCGGCGCTATACATTTCCACGTCTAGAGAGGCTCGTTGTCATGAATGACCTAGAGGAATACGAGCACTCTTTTTTGAAATATGAATATTATGAAAAACCGCCGTTCAATATTTATTTGCGGGATGATAGAAACGGCAAGAAATGTTTGGACCAACCTGTGTTTCATAACCCGTATTATACTATGAACAATAGTCGATTTATGACACAGCAACAATATGATTATGTAAATTGGATTTGTGATGTTAATGGCTCGTATTACAAATTTTGAATAGCGAATACCAACACCACAATCATATTTTAGATGATTGGGCAACTAGCGCAATACGGTTAACGCGACAATATATACTCAGTCCCTCTATGTTGAGTCCAGGACACCCCTTGACACACATACTTTTGATTTTGTGGGTGGATGGCAACGACTCACTCACTGATGTTATTCCTGGCGCATTGATAATTGAGATGTGTTCTATTGATGGCATATTCACAATGCCAAATAATGACCGAAAATGTGTTGCGTTTCCGCCATCTAAGTGGAGTTCTTTTATATGGGGGTGTTTACACCCGGATAAATCGGTGAGAGTAATTGGAGCAAAAGAGAGGCGCTGTAAATTATAGAGATACATGAGTTTATCAAGTTTCAAATAATTGTCGGCGGGAATCGTGAGTGATGTTGTGCCGAGTGATACAAATGCGCTGTTTAAACGAATATTGAGTTCGGCATTGACAACAATTGATTCCAATTTAGATACGCGGGATTGGAGTGATGAGAGGAGATTATCGATTGATGATGTGGCGTCGTTGCACCGCCTATCAACGGATACCATGGTATCGTTGCACCGTCTATCAACGGATGCTACAGCATCCGTGGTCCACTTTTGAACCATTCGTTCCAATTGCGTCTGCCTCTCTTCCATCCGATTGAAATTGAGTGTAAGTTGTCCTTCGGTCGTAATCATTTTCTCCTTAATATGAACTGGAAAATCATACATAATAAAACCATTGATTTGTGCGCGAAATCGCAGAGTCATCGTTTTGCCCGATATTGTGATATCTACACTATATCCGGCGTCTTCCGCAAAACAATTAGTCATTAGTTGGTAAACGCTTTCCAACGGCAACGACAAGTGGAAATCACTTGTATCTAGATACGTTTCGTAATTGATGAATCCAATAGTGTCTATCAACTTCATGTAAATTGTGCGATTACTAAATGATGTTAGGATTGTGTAGTGTTTAATAATGAAGGCTTCTGTTGTTGACATACTTAATACATAATTGGGCGAAATGTTTATGCTAAAAAATTGATTAATTATTTAGCAATGTGGCATATATTACAAAATAAATATACATTTAGTAATATGGAATCAGCAGCAGCAATCGCATCAGCAACAGCATCAGCATCCGCATCCGCATCTTTCTACGCCGTAAGACGAGGCATTGTACCCGGTATTTACACTTCTTGGGAAGAATGTAAAGCGCAAATTGATGGGTTTCCGGGCGCGCAATACAAAAAGTTCAAGTTGGCACAAGAAGCCGAAGTATTCATGAACACTATTCAAGTCGGTGGCTTAAAAAATGAAATCGACCTAGAGACATTATCACTCGAACAAAAATACGCCTTCTACAAATATCGCGCCGGTGCCAACCTATTCATCACTGGGCCCGGTGGAACGGGCAAGTCGCATCTCATTAAGACAATTCGACAAGACCTGGAACAGCGAAGCACTAAATATGCGGTTTGCGCTCTCACCGGATGCGCCGCCGTCCTACTCAATTGTTTCGCAAAAACCATTCATTCATGGAGCGGAATCGGACTTTGCCAGGGTGAGGTCCATGAAATCGTAGACAAAGCCGCAAAGAATCGAAAGGCAAATACAAATTGGAAGTCTACGCGGGTTCTCATTGTAGATGAAGTCTCGATGATGTCGCAAAAAATGTTTGAAGTGTTGGACCGCATCGGCCAAGTGATTCGCAAAAACCCGCTGCGGCCTTTTGGTGGTATCCAGGTCATTTTCATCGGAGATTTCTACCAGCTTCCTCCCGTTGGAAAACGCGACGAACCGGAAACGACGCGTTTCTGTTTTGAATCCGCGCGATGGTCCGCAACTTTCCCTGCGGAGTCGCATATTGCTCTGAAAACCATGTTTCGACACAAGAATCCAGAGTTTATCAAAGTCTTGGATGAAGTGCGACAAGGCGTGTTGACGCCTGAATCGGCGGCTCTTCTTCATGCGCGAATATTGGAACCGACGGAATGCGATGGAATCGTACCCACCAAATTGTTTCCGCGAAATGCCGATGCCGAGCGGGTGAACGATACCATGTATGCTAAATTGACAGACGCGGAACATGTATATGAATCTAAACGCCTAACACGTCTTTCCACCTATGCGGAAACTGGTACACCGATTCCGACGGACCTTATTGTGCGAACTGAGGCACTTAGTCCAGATGAGATGAAACAACAACTGGATTTGTTCGAGGAAAACAGCAAAATAGTGCCAAAACTCCGGCTAAAAAAAGGTGCCGTTGTAATGTGTCTTGCGAACCTGGACACGGATTCAGGAATCTGTAATGGGTCGCAAGGAATCGTCGTGGATTTTGTTGGCGGAACCACGGTTGTCCCCGTTGTAAAGTTTCTAAATGGAATAACAATGCCGATTCAGCCCAAAGTATACCAGCACGGTGATTACCCGCGGCTTGGAATAGAACAGGTGCCGTTGCGGTTGGCATGGGCATTCACGATACATAAATCACAGGGCGTCACACTAGACCTGGCACAAATGGATTTAGGCTCAAATGTGTTTGAGTATGGGCAGAGTTATGTGGGGTTGAGCAGGATTCGAACCCTGGATGGACTTTATTTAAGCGGATTCAATCCGCAGAAAATCAAGACAAATCCGCGTGTAGCGGCATTTTATGAAAGCATTGGCGTAATAACGGAGCAAATTGTTTTAGATGCGGAAGAACGTATAAAGCGCGATGATTCATTTCGAATGCCGTCTAGCGAAAAGCCATCTGGCGAAAAGCCATCTGATCCAAATGTGTTTATTGTACGACTGTAAAGTTGGCGCTGTACGACTGTAAAGTTGGCGCTGTACGACTGTAAAGTTGGCGCTGTACGACTGTAAAGTTGGCGCTGTACGACTGTAAAGTTGGCGTTGTACGACTGTAAAGTTGGCATTGTACGACTGTAAAATTATACTTGCCCGATTTTTTTACGCACAATATACAAAATTACAGATAGTATTAGTGTACCCCATAAAATATTCATATAATCCACTGTCAATCCATATTTTGATAAGATTCCATATTTTGATAAAATATAAATGGTAAAAATAATTACACAAAAAATAATAATTGTAAACAGCAGCGTAGTCAAATACAAATATAATGAATCTATTGCCATAATAAGAAACACGGTTAATAAAAAAAAGAAAGTAAATATCATCAATATATATTCGCACAATATCTTGTTTTTATACAATTTGATTGAAGCAAAAAATTGATTTAATTTCATTGAACAAACAGCAAAACAAAAGCAAAAACAAATAATAAAATACAATGTCACAACAACAAGTTGAAACTATAATAGAAAATATGAATGTAATTGTACACATCTTTCTGAGAGATGTGTACTATGATTTGCATCCTACTGCCGAGCAACAAGAGGACGAAAATTGGTGGAAAAATGTGTTTCTACAAAAAGCAGTCAATAGTCATGAATATAATTTTCAAAAAACATGGGAGGAATTACGAGACACACCCGAAGATTTTCAGTCTGAGTTCCTAATAATAGAAATGATAAACCAAATTAATGAGTGGAGCAAAACGGAAACTGTAACAATATGGGATTTTGGCGTGCTTACTCATTCCAAAATATACAAAATGTACGCCTATATGCATGTAATGCAGAAGGGGGTGGAGCATTGGAAACTTCAGAGTGTTTTTTGGAACCATGACATGGACGATATGAGTGATGCAGAAAGCGTAGAAAGCGTAGAAAGCGTAGAAAGCGTAGAAGAAGAATACACTGGAACAAAAGATTTCCCTCCCAATGAGACCGACGACAATTGCCCTGTATGCTTGGATGCATACACTCCCCAAAAACAAAAAGACGGTGTCCGCAATAGCAAATACAAAGTGAAATGTCCCCACTACTGCTGTTGCGATTGCTGGTTGGAACTGTATGAAAAAAATGAGGGTGAAAAGAAACGATGTCCTATATGCAGGGCAAATGTCACAGACTGGTTGGAAAGTGTCATACCATCATATTACCCAGATTACCCTTAACTAAATAAAAAATTATTAATTAACAAAACAGCATTAAGTCTTTTTTCTTGTTAATTTTGTTTCATTTTATACATTGTTTTCAAAATGCATGAAACTCCATTACTCAAATCCTAAAAACTTGCGACCAATTTTGCTTGTGGCAAATATACCTATTCCCGAGACAATCTGCGCATAAAACACATCATTCTTCTTAGTGCAACACAACAAATATCCAGACAAAATGACAAACGACAATGAGAAAAACCAAAACAATATTCCAAAAGTGTCCATAATTATATATATTTACACGGCAAATTAGTTTATAAAATAAAATTAAACAATAAAATAACAATGAACCACATAGGTATTATTACACCATTGGGTCTTGGTAAAACGTTATTATTTAGTAATAATCAGACGCACAATATAGGTAGTTGCTGTCAATAGTATAGAGCCCCATATCATATCCATAAGCGCGACTTCCAAATCATATTTTTTAAACATGGCGTAATTTGTAAAATCGAACACACCGTATATAACAAGTCCAAGCAATGCTGCTTGCCATAATGGTTTGCCTGGTTCCAGAATAAATATATACAGGCCAATCGCCAACAAGGCATACACGATTACAGCACCCGCCCATTTTAGTTCTAGTGCCGTCCTCTGTATTTTGGCAACGAGTTGTCCAAATATGGATTTAGTCAAATAGAGGTATACTGAATCAAGTGCCAGCATAACAAACAGAATTGTGAAAATAGTATTAATCGCGGACGACATCTTTATATATTCACAAAATATATTGTTTTTCTTTTCACTGAATGTAATATATAGTAGTATGAATCTAGGCAATAATAGAATACAACCCAATGGATTAATTGACGGTGTACATCGTGAAATCATTGTTTCTCAACATCAACGCACCGATGAATTGAATCAACGAATTGGCAGCCGGCAGTTCTCCGACATGCCGCTCGAACCCAATTTCTCGCCGCGGCCTCTCTCTACTAAATACAATTTGCCAATGATTGTTGCACCCACCGTACCAATCCAACAATATGTAGAACACAATGTTGCGCATAATTTCAATCCGGCAACCCGGCGAGGACCCTACAAGGCATACATGCGAAACGTTGATACCGAGACTGTGCTCCGCAACCAGACGATGGCACTTCAACATTCGTCGCAATCCGTGTATGTACCCAGCTCTACAAGCGACCTTTATCACGTAGATGTTGTTGGCAGACCCGTCGCACAACCCTATGCCGGACTATTTGAAAAACCCGTGTTGGCAGACCGCGCACGACCCAATTTGGCGGGGATTGGCCAAGACCGTTTCTTCAATTCCACGCGAACACAACTGCGACAATAAGTTTGCTCCTAATATATATGCCATCCTGGAGTACTATTTTGTTTGTGCTTACAATTGCGGCACTAATTATGACACTATTTAGGAAGAAAATAGAGGAAGGATTCACACAATCAGAACGGTTTCTTCTGAAAATGGACGGCGATTCATATGATGATTTTTATGCAAAAATATACGACCAACTACATTTGCCGGAAGAGCGCGCGAAACTGGAATTGGCGCAAATACTCAAAATGACGGGGGCCGACGACAACAGTGTTTTCCTCGATGTCGGGTCGGGGACGGGAGAGACGCTGCGCCAGTTGACGGAATCGGGCGCCAAATGTGTGGGCATTGATAAGTCGCCGGCGATGGCGGCACAATCGCAATTGAAAACGGACGCGCCGACAAAAGTGGCTGATGTTTTGGAACCGATGGCATTTGAACGCGCGGCGTTTACACACATTTTGTGCCTCTATCAGACCATTTATGAAATCGAGAACAAACCCGCATTCTTCACCAATTGTCGGTATTGGTTGAGAGGTGGCGGGTATCTTGTTCTTCATCTGGTAAACAAAGACCGATTCAATACAGTTGTGCCCGTGGGGACGCCGATGCTCATTGACAATCCGCAGAAATACGCTACACAGCGAATTGTGCGAACTGACGTGGATTTCGGCAATTTCAATTACAATGCGAAATACAATATTTGCGACAAATGCGAGGCGTCTTTTGTGGAAACTTTTACGGATGCTGCTACGCAAAATGTGCGACAAAATGAGAGGCGGCTATTCATGGACTCGGAGACGGATATTTTAGCAATGGCTGCGAAATGCGGATTTTCGCTGATAGGCAAAGCCGTGGATGAACATGACGAGCACCAAGGCTACTATATTTTGAGTTAAACTGACTTAACTCTAGAAAATACTATATCATAATATATAGTATTCTCATGAAAACCCGAACCTATGACAATGGATTTCGGTTGATTTACCAGAGGTCATTTCACGGGTCGAATGCTGCCTCTATACAAGTGATTTGTGATGTTGGAAGTATCCATGAAGCAGCAGATTCGCGCGGCTCGGCGCATTTTATTGAACATATGTGTTTCAAGGGAACGCCGCTTCATCCATCTACTTTTGCTATTTCAACAATCATAAATAAAACCGGGTCGGAAATAAATGCGTTTACAGACAAACGATACACCAAATATTTTATTGATACAAATACAGAGTGTGTGGTTGAATATATTCAGTTGTTGTCGGATATGCTATTGAACTCGGTATTTGAAAAGAAAGAGTATGACAAAGAAAAAGACGTGGTCCGCGAAGAAATGATTAACGACGCTGATAATGCCGAAATCGTCGCCCTTGAAAACGCAGACGGCGTTATTTTTGCGGGGTCTCCATTTGAATATCCCGTGGATGAACTGAAATACCATGTTGGAAAACACGTGCTTCAATATGATAAAATAGTGGAAATGTATCGTGCGTTTTATGTGCCGGGTCGGATGATATTGAGCGTTTGCTCGGCCAATTCATTCGAATCCATTTGTGCCGCTGTTTCTAGGTCTTTTTTTGTACGAGAATCACAAAAATCAATGGTAGCATGTCCATCCTCTCCCATATTATCGCTTGTTCATCAAACAGATGTTGTATATAAGGTTGTCAAGATGCCAATAAATCCCGCGCACATCTGTGTTGGATTTCGCACGTGTTCTGTACATGATAAAGACCGATACGTATTGAAAATGTTGCGACGGATTTTGAGTGGTTCGCTTTCAAGTCGGCTTTTTATGATTCTAAGAGAGGAAAACGGACTTACATATTCATCGTATTCAAACAGCGATTATTATGAACACATGGGAAGTTTCACGTTCTATGCGGAATGCGACCCCGAAAAAATCTTTAAAAATGGGTCATCCAGCAAACCGGGTGTGCTTCCTCTCATTATTAAATTGATTTGCGATTTGATAAAAGATGGCGTGTCTAAACAAGAACTCGATATTGCCAAAAATAGTTATCGCGGAAAAATGATATTGTCGGCGGAAAATGCATCATCTGTCGCAAGTTATAATGCCAAGAATATTTTATTTAACGTGGCAAGTCCGTCGAATTATTCAAACGTTTATTCTGAGTGCGTTAAATCAATTACAACATCACACGTAAATACCGCAATAAAAAAATATTTCAGATGTGAAAATATGGTTGTCTCGGTGGTTGGACGGAATCCTCCATCACAAGATTTGCTGGAAAAATGTGTGAAAGAGTTTATGTGAATGTTTTGATTGGTCGTATAAACTTTTCACAATATAAATTATAGGTATGGAAAAAGAGGCAGTTTTCGTCTATGCCATTATAATTTTCATGATATTTGCTTGCGGATACATGTATTTTGACAGGAGCGATTTTGAACTCAAATGCGTGGTATCGACGGTGGATGGTAACAAATATTGCGTTCGCGAATCGGCGCGAGTTGCCGAATCCGCGGATTTATTGGCCCGGGCAACTGGTAAATGTAAACAACTCGTTGAATATGTGGCGAAGAAATATCCGGACAAAGATAATGTCCTGCGTTTGGTGGCCGGATTTAATCCCAAAAAAATAATGGAAACGCTCCCAACCAGCGAATTGACCGCATATAGTGAGAACAAGGGCGAGAAAATCGCGTTTTGCCTGAATACGGAGAAAAACGGCAATGTGGCAATTGATGAGCACACGTTAACATTTGTTGCGATTCATGAATTAAGCCATATTGCGACAAAATCAATTGGGCACAAAGACGAATTCTGGGACAATTTCAAGTTTTTATTGTTGGAGGCAAAAGAGGCGGGAATCCACGTGCCGCGAGATTATAAGAAGGAACCCCAGAAATATTGCGGAATGATGATTCGAGATAATCCGGCATATGACAGGTAGGTAATATACAAATATATTTGTAAAAAACAGATAACATACTATCGCAACCAAAATGTGTAATTAATTTGATAATCGTTCAGCCATTATGTAATCCTCGGCGTCAGGGATTTTGAGAGACAGATTGGTATCTGGGCTGGCACAATCATTGGTCGTAGGTTCTTGAGATAGGGTTTCAGAGTCATTATTTTGCTCAGTACTAGCGTTTGGCTCAGTACTAGCGTTTGGCTCAGTACTAGTGTCGTTTGAAGAATTATCAGTGTCTAGCAAACCAGTATTTGGTTCATCCGCTTTTGCCATCTCGCTGGTCGACACAATATGAATATCATTATCCATTTCTTTAGCAATATTGTTATTATGCGTCGCCTTCTTCTTGGGTGAAGGTCTTTTAATTACTGGCTTGTCAACATAGTCTTCGTCGGTTGGGTCATCATCATCTTCTTCCTCCTCTTCTTCTTCATCTTCCTCTTCTTCTTTCTCTTCATCATCTTCCTCATCATCCGATTCGTCGAGTATAATCTTCACCTGTTTGCCATAAACTGTTTGAATAATCCATGTATATAGTAAATTGTCCGGAGTATTCGGCTTATAATTGTTCAGACTATCGAGTATTTTGAAAGCAAATATCAAATACCATATTTGTACTACTTTGGTCCATAATGGGTTCTTAATTATGAATACAGCGGACCCCATGAGCGCAAGTGATGCTAGCGCAAATGTACGGGCCTTCTCCAAATTAAATTGGTCTACCGTATATTCTAGGACGTGTTCCTGTTCTTCCATCTTCTTTTCCTGCTGGGCCTTGGCATAAGCTTCGGCATAAGCCTTGGCGCGAGTTGTCATTGAGTGTTTGTTGGCGGCGTTCATTTTACGAAATCTGTGAGAGTTTTGTATTCAGAATACAAAATTGACTCAGTTTTCAATTTTTCAGATTCGATGACAACACGGGGCGGCGATGGCCATTCGGCATAAGGTACCGCCTTGGATGTGGATTGTTCCAACGTCAACAATTGGTTAAGAGCCCGAATACGCTTGGTTAGAGGGTCGCCCGATAATTTGCGAGACAATTGTTTCCAACGCCATTCAAATTGTAAGGCGGCTTGCCATGTTGGAAATCCGGCAACATGGCATACTCGTTCCCAGAGTTCGCCTTTTTCCACTTGGATACTCGTCGCGTGTGCGCCGCCTTTGATTTCTTTGTTGTGTTGTCGCAAACGATGATCCAAATCAACTGTCGCACCAATATATGTTTGTTGTCCACGCGTGGCAGATGAAAGCAGCAAATATACGAAAAAACTCATTATATATATACGTTATGTTTCATATATTGGCAAAGATAACGTATAAACATCTTTCCTAGATATAGTATATTACCAAATGTTAGCAAAACAGCCGGTTTATAATATTTGTATTATGAGAGGCAAAAACATAGAGCGGACAATCATATTTCGCGGGATACAAAGCGACCCTACACAATCCTCTCTGCGAATCAATGCGGATGATACGATTGCGCAAATAAAGGGTAAAATAATCGAGGAATTGAAAATGGATGGGCTCACGCCAAACCAGCTTTATTTGTGTGCCGAAGCCGAACACAAAATTAATCCAGCAAATATTAATATTAATCCTGTTGGAGGTGCATTGGCAATTCATCAATTGATGGTCAATCTACACATTCCTTATGATAAAGAAAGTGGTTCCGAAATCCAGGATGTACTTCTTGCGGGATTAAAAGACCGACCCATCCCAGTAGGTTTAGGAATGACACTTGCGCCGCTGGATTACGTGTTCCCTGTGAATCCAATGTATATTGTGCCTGGTATAAATATTTCAAAATACGCCGAGTCCATCCATCACTCGAATAATTCGATTCTCATGTCCTATGGTAATATTGTGGATAACACAATCTTCGTGTATTTTGCGGAAGATGTGCTCCGCTATGCCAGTGAAATCGGTATCCCCGAATCCGATATTTTACAGATTTATTTTCCCGATATTCCGGCTACATTATCTAAAGCACCCATGGTTGATTTCTTGTATGATTTGTACTATCAAAGTCCGAAACTCGCGGTTAAATACCAGGAGCGCGGGATTCACCAATACGACTTTACGCTATTTAGTGAAAATCGCGCGCTTTTCTCGCTAGATACCATATTCAAAAACATCCATTGTAGTGCAGAAATCCCCTTTATACGATATAAGCCGGGTATTCGCAGAGACCCCATATGCCGATTATATAGCACCTCTGCTACCAAATCGGGCAAACGTATTCCAACGCTGTCTTACCGAAAAATCACGAATTTGATTAATGGGTCGGCCAACTATAAACACATTTCGGTGTATAACGATGTTCATAACGTGTTTATTCATATTGAGAACGATGGAACCATTCGTATTCTTGGAAAAATAGTGAAAACCATAGAGGACAACCGCGAAAAAGACAAAAAGGTTGTTCCGGCATCGATGAGTATCCGCGAAATTGATTACTTTCTGGATTTGGCGGTGAATCCGTTTTTAACGACGCTCAATAATTATTTGGCAAAAAGCGGATACAAAGTGCCTCTCTTTACAAGTGTTAGGAGTCCATTTATTAAAATAAATAATGTGTCATATTCGACGGCATTTACGATGAATGCGCCGCTAAGACTCAATAATGGCTGTGCTTTTTCGATATTCGATATTGCCGATACCACCAAAGAAAATATGGTGTTGCGATTCAAACGAGTTGACAATTTTAAACGGATGGATGCGCAAAGTGCGCTGATTAGTGAAGTGTATAAAAAGACGGGAAGTGAAGCCAGTGTAATAGAGGCACTGATGAACAACTATGGAATGAGCAACAAGGAAGCCATTCTGCGGTTATTGGAGTACCAGGAGAATCTGAATTATATGAAAGGCAAACATACAAATCGGGCAGTTGAGCGGACAAACATGTTTGATTCAATCAAGAATCCGGGGTTTTTAACAACCATTGAAGAGAGGAAAAAAGGCGAAGAAAAACGGGAAATCAAAATCGTCGTTAGCAATTTAAACAATATTAAATACATTGAAACGATTGGCATTTATATCGACAGTTTGGCGCGATTGTCGCTAACAGAGGACCCAGGATTGCTCGAGAAATGTAATGCGGTGATGGCAATCGAAGAACCTGATGCTGATTCCAATGCCTCTGCTGCTGCTTCTGCCGCATCAGCAGAAGCTATAAAAGAGATGGTTGTCAAAGCTCAGCCAGTAGATATTAATAAATTGATTTCAAGATTCGAAGAAAATGATGCCATAAGAGAGGTGGATAGTGATAATGACGATGAAATCGATTTAGAAGACTTTTTGGAATCTGATAGTGAAGAAGGAGATGGAGAGGGAGATGGAGACGAAGACAAAGCCTCTGAGTCAGATGCAGACTTTCTTGAGTCGGACGAAGACGACGAAGAGTTAGTTGGCGGCGACCCGGACGATGATGATGACTTAGAGGGTATTGAGGACACGGAATTGGAATTGGAATCCGAATACAATACTACTTCAAAAACAAAAAAAGCCTTCATTCGTAAGCTGAAAGAGCACGACCCCAAACTGTTTTCATTCACACAGACTAAATCGGGACAGTTCAAACATTATACACGCGTATGCCAATCGATGCTCCAGCCGGTTGTTCTTACACAAGAGGAAAAGGATAAGATTGACCGAGATTATCGCGGTTCATATACAGAGGCGGTGGAATATGGGTCCTCCCCCGAAAACAAGAACTGGTACATTTGTCCGCGGTTTTGGTGTTTTAAAACAAACACCAGTATGACCAAAGAGGACATCGATGCCGGTAAATGCGGCAAAACAAAAGCCGAAATCAAGAAAAACGTCTTTGAGTTCAATGCGCCAAAAGAACATATGAAGTCCGGTAAATATATTAAGCATTTTCCCGGGTTCAAGCCCGATATACACCCCGACGGGCATTGCTTGCCATGTTGTTTTTCAGAATGGGACACGGAATTACACCGCAATCGTCGTGCGGAATGTATGGGCAACGCACCGGCCAAAAGTGTTGCCGCTCCAACCGAAAAACGCCCCGAGCAATTCTACATTATCGGCCCCGACAAGATGGTGGTCGACCCGGGTCGATGGGGATTCGCACAATATGCCGTCCAGCACTTTCTCCAAATTGATTACCGCAACCAGATTAGCAAATCAAACACCTCTATGATTCGCGACAAAACACCCACGATATTGCGCTACGGTATTCGTCAAGAAGAAATAACCCAGTCCGACGGGAAAGTGTTTGAATTGCGGAATCGTTCTATTGTCGCGGCATTCGCCGATATTTATGCCCGCGTACACAATATTCGCACTCCATCTGTGCCAGATTTTTTGAGAATTGTTGCGGATGCTGTTACAATTGACCACTTTATTCAATATGGCAACGGCACATATATGTCAATATTTGATGAATCCGCGCTAGAAACCGATGAGTTTGTAGAGACAGATACCGAATATACTACGTCAAAAGTATACCAATTGTTGGATATGACTAACAAAGACCATTCCAGGTTTTTCCTCAAATTACGTCGAGCATATAGGCAATTCCTGGCATTCTTGACTGACCCTGAGTCCGTCATTGACCACACCTATTTCTGGGATATTATTGCGACACCGAACCCGCGACTTTTTACAAATGGACTCAATCTGATTTTGATGGAAATTGTCAACAATGACGTCACCGAGAATATTGATATTATTTGCCCCACAAGCAGTTATTCGGCGAACCAGTTCCGCGTAGATAGAGAGAGTGTGTTGATGATAAAGACAAATGACTTATATTTGCCGCTTTACAAATATGTTGTGGCCGGGAAAGATACGCCAACGGTGGGGCCTCTATTTGGTGAAAAAGACTTTCCCGCGATTTACAAAGTCATGAGCACCACATTCGAGAATTATTGCCGTCCGCGTGCCTCGATTACCCAGAAATACACCGCCCCTGATAACAAGACCGTGTTCAAGCAGCCAATGCCACTTTTGAGACTACTCAATGAAATCGCCACTTTACCTGATTATCGCATTGAAAAACAAGTGTGGAATTACCAGGGGAAAATCGTATCTATTTTGCTACATTCCGAGGCAACTGGCGCGAGTTTTATTGTGCCGTGCCAGCCATCCGCGCCCGTTCCAAATGTTGTTCCGGCGACATTTATGGACGATATTAGTATTTTGAACGACTATGAAATGACCAAACGTGAACTGAATACGCTCACCACACTGAACCCCAATATATTGTGTCGACCCATTGTGAAGATTTTTGAGGCAGGGTTAGTAGTCGGCGTCATTACCGAAACAAACCAGGTGGTTCGAATTAGAGAACCGGAAGCCAATGTTGAAGATGGACTTATCTCTCTTGGTGAAGAAAACTACATCTTTTACCGTGATATGGCGAAAGTCGTGGAAACCGCCAAAGAAGGGGACCCTGATCGCGTCCAGGTTGTCCGGAATGTGGAATTAGAGGCGGATTTTTACTCCCTGTTTCGAACAACTCTCAAATCGGTGCTTGAATCCGCGCCTCTCAGTTTACAGCAAATTACTCGGGCAATTGGTTCGGGTTCGTCGCTGGATGAAATGACGGAATTGGTGCGCAATATCATGGCACCCGCCGTTGTTTTTGGGGAAAACCATATGCCCAATGAAATATTGGATGATATTTATAAGAGCGGGAAACTGTGTCAAACCCTGGGCGAGAAAAAACACATTGGATTACTCACGGAAGAAAAACAGTGTATTTTTCCGCGATACAATTTGGTAAACACGGAGCGAGACAATTCCCGCGAATATTATGTGCGTGTGGCCGATGAACTGATGCGATTTGGTGAATTGCGCAATTTCATTTTGAAACCCCAAAGTGTATTGAATATCAGCAATGACCCGTATCGGGTGAATGCGGATGAATACATTGTGGTCGAAACGGATTTGACAGATAAGGATTATTTCACAGATATGGTGCCATTTACCAAAAATAAGTATACGAGAGGAATCCCATATGATATGGCGAATCCTGATCCCAAGATTGCGCAAAAGTATTCAAATGAAGTGTCATTGGAAGAACAAATCGCGGCGGGGTCCGAGTTGCTGGAAGTGATAAACAAATGTAAGAACAACAATTTGCCGAAAAATCCGAAGGATGTAGAGGGTCATCCCGTGACAAATTATTGGCGCAGATGGGTGTTTTCGCGCGACAAAAAACGCGCACCCAAGGAAATCTATTTTAAAGGCACCGCCGCATGTAGTTTTGGAGCGCTGATTTATATTCTACAAGACCATTTTGGGGAGATTTATCGCGAAGAAGATGTGCGCAATATGATATGGAATGGGTATTTGGAACTATTAGAGGCGGGACTCATCGAGAAGATTTTCAGCGTGTTTGAATTACAGGGGAAGCGCAATATTGTGGAGACTATTAAGCGTAACGGGGGCGGAGCCCCCGGATTCAAAGAAATGGTTGTCGGATCGCCCGAGTATTTCTTGACTATCATGGATATTTGGGTGGTTGCGCACAAATACAATGTGCCAATTGTGGCGTTTTCGTCGCTCAAAGAATTGACCGGAATGGGTATCAGTGTTCTTGCGGACCCGATGAAATTGGCGGACGAACTGCCCAATTCGTGGATAGTGATGGGCGGCACTTCCGAACATCGGCGATTTTATTTTGTTCGGTCGCCGGCGGTAGTATACAACTACAAAGCCGATATTGTTCCGGAAATACAAGTGATTTTTGGTCCGCTTGGAATACCGGAATTGGGCGTCTTGGAACCCAAGCTTCAAAGTGCGCTGTTGCGTCTTGAATATGTAGAACGCATTCAAGGCCCGGAATACTTTTTAAAACGTTTGAATGTGCGTAAGAAATAGAGGTTATACGTAGAGGTTGAGCGCCTTGCTGTGGATGTGTAGATTGAAAATGGGGATTTCGCGAGCCTCTCTTGTTTGTAAAAATGGTTTTAGAAATCCATCGCAATTTTTCCATAGTATGGTGCCTTCGTCATTGTATTTTATGACACAGGTTTCGTTGATGAATCCGCGAGTATCATCGGGGCAATTGTGGGGGTCGACACCGCCGATAAACTGGCCGATGGCGGCGGCGTCAAAAATGTATCCGCCGAAACGAGACCAGCCATGAGAAACGAAGGCTCTTTCTAAGGCTGCAGATAAGGCGCGAGGAGCCTTATCAGCAGCCGACTCTAAGGCGGATGCCTTATCGAATGCCGACTCTAAGGCATCTGTTAATACAGATGCCGACTCTAAGGCGGATGCCGACTCTAAGGCGGATGCCTTATCGGATGCCGACGCTAAGGCGGATGCCGACTCTAAGGCGGATGCCTTATCGGATGCCGACTCTAAGGCGGATGCCGACTCTAAGGCTGCAGATAAGGCGCGAGGAGCCTTATCAGCAGCCGACCCTAATGTGGTATCCTCCATAAAAATGGGAAACTGGTCAATCAAGTTCGTTTTCCCACGGATTTCGCTGAAATTATACATGTCATTTTTGCCATAATCATAATGTTCCAACACTTGGCCGAGCGTAGACGCATCTGGAATGTATACGATACTTGCTATATTTCGTGTATATGAATCAAAAGGAATATGGATTTGCCGTGAATTGGTCAATGGCTTGGTAAGTGTTTCATCGCAATTGTAATAGAGGAGAACATCATTTTCAATATGAATGACATTTCGTACATCGTATTTTGCCATAAACGAATGAAGCGTGAAAAAACGCGCCGAAGTATAATGCCAGAACCCGTCGCGCCATTCTTTGTCATGGGCCGACTTTGTGGAAAAATTAAAAACATCGTCGAGTGATTCCGCTGAAACCAAAGTAATCAATTCGGCAAAAGGTTCGAAGAGAGGAATCAAATGGGCGTTTGTTAATACATAGATTTTTGTGTGTCCGAGCTTGACAAGCTGAGCAATATTTGTCATTATGTATTCTTGAAATACGCCAAGACAAACGAGCACAATAGAAAACATTATATGTAATTTGAATAAATTATATATAAGTAATTATGGATATAATAGAACAATGTCATACCTAACGGGCGAATACATTACAGGCGAATATATTACAGGCGAACGTCTTCAGGCAATCGCCGATATTTATATCGGCACCGAAGACGACTTCATGTATAATCCCATAATTATGGAGCAAGCGCACAAACATTGTCTAATACACGAAATTGATGCGCCATTTGACAATCCGCCAATAGTATTCTTGTACCCACACAGGTTGCCCATATTTACTGGAAAGCTTCAGTATTTTCGCAACCCATTTACATTGATTACCCACAATTCCGACTATAATCTGATTGATACCGACACCCATGTTCAACAAATATTGTTGTGTCCTCTCTTGAAACTATGGTGGGGACAGAATCTGTGTTTCATTCATCCCAAAATGCGCCCGTTGCCACTCGGTCTGGCAAACTCCATGTGGGAACATGGCGATTTGGAATATTATAGTTCGGTATCTACGGAAAAAACAAATGAAATATATTTTAATTTTAACATCGAGACAAACCGGACAAAGCGGCAAGAATGCGCCGACGCAATCAATATGCCGATGTTGCCAATGGTATCGGTGAAAGAAAACATCCGGCGACTCGCAACATATCGTTGGTGTATTTGTCCCGAAGGCAATGGTGTAGACACGCACCGATTATGGGAGGCCATTTATTTGGGATGTGTGCCGATTGTGAAAAGGAGTCCATTTATAGATACGCTGGTTCATTATACTGGTGGTGAAATAGCGATGATTGTTGTGGACTCTTGGAATAAGTGTAACGACCACAATCATATTCATGATATAGACTTTGTACCATATAAATCAAATAATGTTGTACCAAAATGGGCAAACTTGGCCTATTATATTCTGTTATTTCTTCACTAATTATATATAATGTTTATAAAAAATACCTCTCATTATAGTGTACTATTACAAATATTACCTATATTTTTAGCAAATATTATACTTATTGGATTACTCATTTACGAGCAAAAAACCCAAGATATTTCTAATTATGAAAAGAAAATTATTTTATATAGCGAATTGATACTTTCATTTATAGGCAGTTCTGTATTATTATTATTTATGTCGTATATACTTCGTACACCATTACCCTTTTCATCTTTTTTTCCTTATTTTATTTCATTAGTTATAATATTAACAAGTCCATTTGCGCTTATAATTATTCGAATGTTTTTACAAAATAATTCATATGTTAAAACCATCAACATATTTATATTTATTTCAATAATGTTTAGTATGTTTTTTACTTTTAGTGCTGGAAGATAAGAAAAATCTTTGAAAAACATGGTTTCAATTAACTCTATATTTTGTGTTGATATACAATTATGAATTATTTTTAGGCAGGTTTGACAAATCTATTTTTGGGATTTTATTACACCCTACAAAAAGAAAAATGAGAAGGTTTTTGTCTCATTTTTATGGGTACAATTGTTTGCTTTGCAAATGTAAAACACCGGAAAGAAAATGAGAGTTGTCTAATTTTTCATTTCAGTCGGTGTAATGAAATTGACAAAAAAGACTTATAAAGACATCATATCGTAAAAAAACGCATGAATAATCGCCGCGGCATTGTCATTTTCAAATGGCTGTACTTTACTAGTTTCAAAATTGGCAATTCCAAATCGCCCGTCATCCAATTTATACAAATAATTCCGGTTTCTCACAAATAATCCATTCTCAATATCAACCTCTCTGCTAATCCAATCCGTTTTTGTATTCCAGCTTTTTGTGATGTCATACGCAAGTATAACTAGCTTGTGTGGTACTCCATTTAGCATCAAACTCGATTCATCTGGTTTGCGCTGGTAAGATTCATCTACGTGAATAAAGCTATATGTGTTTCCAGTAGGAAATCGGTTCTTGAAAATTAGCACAACGTTTTCGTAATTCATTTTACTATATTTGTGCTGGTAATTTTATATGATTTTGATTTATATTTTGTAGATACATTGCACATATGCCAAACACATAGTATCTAGAAAACTGAAATGTTTTGTATAACAAGACACATACAAACATAAAAAAATGGCAACCGAAACATTTATTAGCGAAAAATACAGGGTGGAATTATTACTCGGAGAAACCGAAGACTTACTGTTGATACGTGTTTGCGAAGACACAAATACATATGAATCACACGTCCGTGTCATCGTGGATAGTCTCAATATATTCCCGGTCATCAAGAATTGTTTATTGGGAACGCACGGATACAAGCTGTTTTATGAAATGACAAACCCACAAACACTCACAATGTGGTTTGAAGCAAGAGTGGGCGGGTTTATGTACATGGAGTTTTCATCGCATTTGCCCAAAGTTGGATGTCCGAACGGACCACGAGACTCTAATAATATGGTGTCGCGACTGTCATACAAAAAACGCGGCGATTCGGCTGAGACTCGCATATTTGGTGGCGCCCATATCCAGATAAAAGACCGCGACCATTATGATATTGGGACCACACGAGAGCTTGTTATTTCTGGAAAAGAGACCAAAGTTGTCTGTGCGAATATTGAGCACTTGGTTTTCCTACAAGCACTGACACTGGATTCATTGTATATTGATTTACATACAATGAATAATTATAATTTGCGAGAACTGACTATTAAGAATTGTGATTTGGCGTCATTGGAAGAACTCCGCGGGTTTCCTCAATTGGAATCGCTCACCCTGATTTCTTGCCAGATTCCCGACGGAAAACAATTGATAGAAGTGGTTTCGAGACATTTGCCATGTGTAAAAAAGATTACTATAAATGATACCGTCTACGATATGTCTACAACCATATTGTATTGAGAACCAAATCGCATATTCATGCTTTTAACCGACAGTTTAGCACAAAAATGCCGAAATATATTTGAATAAAAGACGCTTGGGTAATTGAATGTTGTCATATGCGACAATCTCATTAGCCCGGCAAACCTTGTTTTTAAATGCGTCATACTCGCAATAATTGGTGAGGTCTTCCAATATATTCACAGAGACGCTCACACGATGACCATCGATAAACCCCATTGTGAGGGAGATGAAATTGTACAAATCATTGTAATTTGAAAAAGTCTTTACATATTTAGCATATTCGATATTGCCGCGAGCCTCATAACCTCTTGAACCAAAGACGTAAATGAGGTCTTCGTCGGTGTCATATGTAATGAACATATCCATATCGGGATTTCTGCGATAGTCGTATTCGGTGATATTGATAACCATCTGGGGACTATAATAGATAATGTCATCGGGAGCGTCGGTCATGTGGATATACAAAATAGCGTAAATCATTTAAGTTGTTTTCGCAAAACATTCTTACGATGTGGCATATTTAGGCATAAATAATAAATATATTGCGCGAATTAGTATTTAAAGTTGTTTTATTTTGTTTTACATATTATAATAATTTTAAATGAGCTCATTTACTGCACCCCCAACACCTGCCCAAGGACAAGCCCCTGCCCAAGCCCCCTCTCAAGGACAAGTCCCAGTCCAAGGACAGACACCCGCATCTCAATACCGTGTGCCCGAGTTGGCTACATTCACCAATGTGAGTAAAATTGCAATCACCGAGGATAAACCGATTATGATGGACTATTGGATTGCCTCTATTGAGAAGAAGGCGCTCATCGGTGTTCGCGAGAACAATGAGAAGCTTTTAGTGAAAAGCGAGGAGGAATACACCAGTCCTATCCAAAAAATATTTAGAGCTGGAAATGAGTACATTATTATGACCGAGAACTCCTTGTACATAGTAGACAACAAGATTCCCACAAAGCGCATCACTTAAACGCGTATCATAAAATTGAAATCATACGTTGGAATGATTTCAATGGCATAAAAATGGGATGTTTTCAAAATAATAATGAGGGGCTTAGCAGCCCCGAGCATAGTGGCAATGTGGCCGAACGAGACCGCGATGATGACGCCGATGATGAACAACTAGAACAAATATATGCTGCTGAAAATACGGATGACTGGAACGATTTAGCCAATAATTCTTGTTATATTGGGCTACCGAGCCTGGATACTGCGAGTGGTCATTATTTGTATTCGCTACATGTACGTGCGGAAACCTTCTTCCGATACAACCACGAAGTTGTAGACAATTATTTGCGCACATACAGTTGCGTAAAAATCCCAGATGAACGGCCCGTTGAAATAATGAAAACGCATTTTGTGTTTGAAGAAATCGGCGGCGAGCAAGTATATATTGCGCGAGTCGTATTGAAAACGTGCTGGTTGCGGATATTCCAGCGCAAGTGGCGGCGGTCTCATATTATTTTCCAATAATCGGACTATCAATTGTGTAAAAAATCAGTTTTACCATAATCGACCATTTTTCCTGACGATAATAGAGGGAATTGTGTATAACCGTTTTCTTTCAAGAATGTTTGCATTTTTTTTACTAAATCACCCATAATAGTGGTTTCTTTTATCATTGTCAAAAACGCATATGTCAATGCGCCGGATGCCATTTCTTTACCATTGATTGGTGCCACTGTATCCATACTAAGTTGTTGGTCGGTACACCCACTTATCATATATACATTGCCTGTGGTTTCAGACTGATTTGTATTGTCGGGATATCCGTATGTATATCGCAAGTCCAACACGGTTCCGCTAAAACAACAGTCAAATAGAGCTACCAATTTTGCGCCGGGTTTTAATGTATCCCGTATCATCCGATTTAGTTCATCATCTATTATACATGTATTATATGAGTATGCGTCAATTGGTACAATGACTTCATCTTGACCATCTTTCTCATCATTGTTTAAATCCGCAGTACAGGTTCCGTGACCACTAAACATAAAGAATGCGGTGTCTCCCGGTCTAGTATTTGATAGTAATGCTTGAAGACCTTTTAGGATGTTTTGTTTTGTCGGTTTTTCTGGCGTTTCATCATTCAATAGTGTTACATTTGTAAAATTATATTTATTTTTGAGAAGGTCTTCTACGTTTTTTGTGTCATTAATACATCCATACAATTCATTTATGGTTCCTGTATAATTGATTCCAACCAAAAATGCTGTTTGTTTTTTTGCGTTAATCATATCCTGGTTATATTTTTCGGTTAATTTTTTTAAAATATTATTTGATTCGGTTATTGCTTTATTAATTAGATTTTTTTTAAAAATATTATGTATTCGCATCAAATTAATTTTGCGTATTGTTGCGTTCAATTGTTCTCTAAGTTGAGATACATTTGCGTTGTATATTTCAGTTAGTGTTGGCATATATATATACCAGAATATTATATGTATTACATAAAAGGTGCGCGTAATTTATTCACGGACAACTTCAACTCCGCATCACATTTTGTGTTTGGCCTCGCCTTCCATTGATTATGCCGTTTTTTCTACTATACCAAGCGATTGACTCTTTTTATTCTTATGCCAATGGTAAAAAAGACACCAATTTACTCGTTGACCTGGCAGAGTACTTTATTGGATATTTAGTTGCAGTTATGGCGTATTATGCGGTCGCTTAACATTCAATACTTTTGAGCGCCGAGAAATATTGTGTCGAAACCATTATTTTGCGTTTTCGCATTTTTGAGTCTTTTTTGTCAACGGCCGGACCCTCTACTACTTCCGCACGAGATATGAATATATTTGGGAACTCGGTCAACAGCATTTTTTTCACAAACTCATAAACGAATCGCAACACTTCTTCTGAACAATTCCCCACAATAAGACATCCACCCGTGCGAAATATCATGAAACTGACTTTCGTGTATTTCAGGGTTTTGGTCAATTCCTCCACGGTCAAGTTCCGGTCTTCTTCCATCACGGTTCCACGCTGCCTCTCTGCGTCCATCCCGAAATCATTGTAGAAGTAGTATTTACATTTCACGCCCGGGTAATTACACGAGTCGTAGGTTGCGTCAATATCGTATTTCCCGCGCAAAATCGAATGAAGCATGTCGCGATTAATGTTGAAATTACATGTGAAGTTGGAATTGATGAGAACGTTCTCATTGGGCACATCGCGGAATGAAACCGGTTCCGTGAACATCGGGGTCATCACTTCCAAGATAAAGATTTTGACGCGGTCAAACAGGGAGTCGTTCAATATACCCGGGATTTCCAGTTTCCCCGTATTGAATACTTTCACGTGGATTTCGTGGAATCGTCCGTCGCGGTTCAAGAATCGGAACGTGATGGCAATACAATTGAACATGGCCCCGCATTTCTCTTTTCCGCGATAATTGGTGACATTTTTAGTGGAAATCCCGATGGTGATTTTGCGCTCGTCTTTGAACTTGTTTTTTTTCGCAATTGGATTGTCGATTTGTTTGATGATTCGCTCGGTGTAATAATAGGTTTCGCCGAGTTTTCGCATATTCTCGGCACATTCTTCTTTGGAATGTGCCGCGACTTTCATCTGTTTCTTGATGATTCCCTCGACGGGTTTCCAATATTCGACAACCGGCAATGACCAAAATATTCGGGCGACGTCAATATTTGTGTGATTAAGGTAGAGGAGCATAGTTTTTGTTGATATATAGAGGTCATCGCAGCGGGGTTCAATAGTGGATGATGTGTTATAAATGGTTTCTTGGATGGGTTTGGTGGCTGGTAATGACGTGTATTCCGCATTACTATCAGCATCATAATTATTGAGAAACTTTGCCCATTCATCGTTTAAATTGTTAGACATTGTTATTATTTGTTAATCTTATTTATATGGTTTATATAAATCAATTTTCCAAGGATTCTTCCGACTCCAAGGATTCTTCCGTAGAGTCCTAATCAAAGCCTCGCAATAATTAACTAAATGGTCGTGGATTGATTATTTTCTCTTTTTGCTTTGCTTACTATTTACTTTTCTTCGCTTGCTACTTTGCTTATTATTTACTTTTTGTGTTCTTCTTCTCTTTTTTTTGCCTCCTTGTTGAATCCCATTTTCAAACAATATTGCTTGTATTCTTATGTATAATTGTAATATTAAATCACTATAATGTCTTACATCATTAATTGGAGGTCCTCCGGCATAATTTGTGCTTCCAAGAATATCAGAAAATATTCCTCCAATTGACCCAGCACCAAAAACAACATTGCCAGGCGTTCCCCAAAACCTTTCTTTATTTGCGTTAGGATTAGGCATAAACCCCATAGCATTTGCTCTACTTATATTATCCAATTGTTCAGCGCTATTATATTTTGTATTTAAATTATCTTGTATAGTAGTATGTAAAGCATCTATCGCTTGTTGAAAATTAAAACTTCTGCGTCTGTTTGGTTCTGGATTTGTAGCCATCCTGACATACCATTTTATTTGTTGAAGTATGGTATTTAATGTAATAATCCCCCCCCCTTCTAAACTTAATGGTGGTTGCAAATATTGTTGTTGATTATATGATTGTATATGATATTGTTGTGATTGTCCACTCGCTATATTCATTATTTTTTCTTTATTATTAAAAATTAAATTATTACTTAATGTAGCTAATTCACTACATATTATTATAATTTCTCGGTCATTTGCTACAATATCATCTATTGGTGGTGGTGCTCCAGCAATATTATCATCATTTTCAATAGGTGGCGGAACCACAGGTTGTTGAGCTGGTTGTGGTTCTTGACCTACAGGCGGTTGAACAACAGGTTGCTGAACCACAGGTGGATGAATCACCGGTTGCTGGTCCACAGGTGGATCAGGTGGTTCGGCAACCTGTTCCTCCAGAGGTGGAGCAGGTGGTGCGCCAGGAGCATATGGAAAATACATCATATTCCGATCAATATTTTCTGCCATTTCTATACAATAACGTAAGGTTAATTATTTTGTTATTATCGGTTCCACCCAAACCATATAAAGTTTACAGCATTATTAGCCCAATGAATACTTCCAATGAAGAATCCCAACCTTGGTGCGAAAAGTATCGCCCAACCCAGTTTGACAATATTGTGCTCGACCCATATAACAAGGAAATATTCCTGAATATGCTAAAAAACAAATACTTCCCCAATATTTTGCTCTATGGTCCCCCAGGAACGGGTAAAACCACCACCATCATCAATCTGATTAACGCATACCAGAAGTCGATGAAACAGATGAACCGCGGCCAAGTAATTCATTTAAACGCGTCCGATGAGAGAGGCATCGATATAATACGTTCGCAAATATACCAGTTTGTCAGAACCAAGAATCTATTCGAAACCGGGTTCAAGTTTGTCGTGTTGGATGAAGTGGATTACATGACAAAAAACGCGCAACAAGCCCTCAAATACTTGCTCCAAAGCTGCGGACCCAATATCAAGTTTTTCCTCATTTGTAATTACATCAGCAAAATCGACGTGTCGCTTCAACAAGAGTTCATTTGTATTCGGTTCAACCAACTCCCGCAACAACAAATCCACGCATTCATGCGCGATATTTGTAATCGCGAGAAGTTATCGCTCACGGACGCCAATATTCAGGAAATCCAGCAGCTCTATAACTCGGATATTCGCAGCATGATTAATTTTATCCAGCTCAACCAGGAAATCAACAGCAGCAAGAATGCGAAACAGATTATCACAAAAGGTGTGTGGGAACGCCTCTACATTGTAATGCGAGAGGGCGACACGACGGCCATCAAAACCATGATTAACAATATCAGCATCCAATACAACATCGATAAAAAGCAAATTGTGCGCGACTTCTACAATTATATTATCATCGACAAACCGCAAGTTATAAAAATGCTGGACAACATAGAGGTTATTATCCACAATACGGAATGCTCCATCAACCATTTAATTGACTATTTTGCCATCTATGGGCTACTGGATGTCACCGATAATATATAATCGTGAACCAGTATAGAAATAAACCCGAATATATATTCATATGACCACGCCATTCTCATCAGTTGCCGGATATTTGGAACTCATTCTTGGCCCTATGTTCTCGGGGAAAACCACACGGCTTATTGAGAGGTATCGCGCCTACACATATATTGGAAAAAGCGTTGTCGTGGTGAACTATTCGCTGGACCACCGATATAGTTCGACGATGTTGTCGTCGCATGACCGCGTCGAGATTCCGTGTATTTTCGCGGACTCGTTGATGGAAACGGCTAATATGAATATGGTAATTGATGCCGATGTGGTCCTCATTAATGAAGGGCAGTTTTTCGCGGATTTGGTGCCCGCGGTTCATATGATGATAAATCAACATAGGAAACATGTGTATGTGTGTGGCCTGGACGGGGATTTCAGGAGAGAGCGATTTGGCACGATTCTGGATTTGATACCATTCTGCGACCGTGTGGAGAAGTTGTCGGCGTTTTGTGCGGAATGTCGCAATGGTACACCGGCAATTTTTTCCAATCGGATTACCGCGGAATCGTCGCAAGTTGTTATTGGGAGCGACAACTATCGGCCCTTGTGTCGCGCATGTTATATGATGACTATATAGTTGGTAAATAATTATAAGCTAGACCATTATTTTTATTTAGGCTTTAAGCCATAGGGTGGACTTAAGTCAAATGCCTATTTAACATTATCAAAACAAACATCACACAAAAACTGTTTTTCACCATCTTCAGGAAACCACGGAACTACGCCTTTCTCGCCACAACAACATAATATGTTGTCATTAGTTGCCGGTATTTTTTGAATAATTTTCTTTTTTGTGTCTTCGCTCGGCATTCCTTCGCTTGGCATTCCTTCGGCTAAGCGCAAATTATGAACTCGTTCAGCCGACCGCGCCGTCTTATAATTCTGCGACTTCATATCTTGTTTCACAATATCGGCTTCACTGGTTACATATTTCTTTTCGCGTGAAAATGTGATTTTCTTTTCGTATTTTGGTAAACGGGTTTCTTTCTTTGACATTAGCAATATGTTTATAATAATGTCAAAATATTTTTATATTGTATCTATAAATATTTTAGGGTTCTTATTATATAATGGCAAAAACACGGAAACGTCAAATAAAACAGCGCGGTGGCGAACCATGTTTATTTGTTTTAGGTAGTATAATTGATAGTATTAATAATTTAATTAAAGCTATTAATAGAGTTAAAATAAAAGAGTTTGAAAAAATAAAAGAAATTAATAACAATTTTTATACTAATGTTGCGGATGCTTTTGATAGACAAATCAATGCTTCATGTACGGATATTAAAAAATCTGACTATGACAGTTTAATCAAACATTTGACTAGTCTTTCCGAAAAGTTTAAAGAAAAACAAGAGGTTTTTTCTGTTGATACACAAGGATATTTAACTCGAATAGAAACAATGAAAACCAAGGCATCTGAACTTTCTAAATCGATTATAGAGCCGCTGCCAAATCCTCCTCAAATTAAAAGCAAAACGGTAAAGAAAAAGACCCCACCCAAAGTAGTTGAAACTACTGATGTTATGCCTCCGCTACCGCATATGCTACCGCCTACGCTAATGAAACCGCCTGTTGCCGCAGCAACAGTAGAAGAAAAGGCTGCAAAAGAAGCCCAAAAAAATGCTGAAAAGAAAGCTAGACGTGCAACAAGAAAAGCATATGAAGATGCAATAAAGGCAGCTGAAGATGCAGCTATCGAAGAGGCAACAAGAAAAAAAAATGCCAAAATAATTGCTGATGAAGCAGCTAGCAAGATTGCTGCTAAAAATGCCAACAAAGCCGTCAAAGAAGAAGCTATCAAAGTAGCTAATGAATATATTAAAATTGCTGCTAAAAATGCCAAAAAAAAAATAAATATTCAAGCAACTGTAGATGGATATGCTGAAAAATACAAAAAAAAGGTAGCTGAAGAAGCAAGAATAAATGCTATTATTGAAAGAGATATAATGTTATTTTTTGATGATTTTACTAAATCTCAAATAGATACACTTGGTATAATTACACAAGAACAAGCAAAAAAGTGTGTAACTACATTATTTCCAAATATCACGTTTACTGATAAAATCACGGACTATCAGAAATCAGCCTTAACCCCGACACAAACTAAAATGACCCAACCAGATTCAGAAAATTATATGTATTATTCTTATTTGTATATGATTTATATTGGAATATTAAACAAACAATTAGATTTTTTAACTGTAGAATATCAAGACAATTTATTTGCCGGATTAAAACTAATATTCAAAGGCGGAAGAGCGGCTCAAATAATGCTACCAAAAGGAAGTAATTTATTAAGTGATGATACCGATATATTTATCCAATCTACTAAAAACCATAGTCCATTATTTTTAAAAACTTTTGCGATTCAATTGGCAAAATTGTGGAATAAATCTCAACAATTAAGATCTGGAATTGGAAAAGTAAATCCCAATATAGTAAAAATAGCATATACAAGTTTGACCGGGTTAATTCCAATTTCAGATATTGATTTTGGGTCTCCAACTTATCCACAATATTATAATGATATCAAAACGGTACATAAGAAGTGGAAAATTATTTCAGAACCATTAATAGATGCGACTATGCTTGCGACAAAGCCTCCGACAAAGCCTCAGACAAAGCATATATCTTTAGATTTGGTATATTACCACCAATCACCCGAATCGTTTTTTGCCGAAAAACAATTCATATATGATATGTATTTGAACCCAATATATAAAACATGTGATTGTGGTGTTGTTCCGCATACAGAAGACTGTATTGCTTCTTGTAGTGAGCGTCAATTTTATTTAGACAAGTTTAAGAAATATGTTGATGTGAAAACAACGCAATCATTGTCTAAACGTGTTTTGTCCATCTAAAACTAGGTTGCCTCTCTAATAGATACGTAATAAAAGACATAAAAATAATTATATTGTTATGTATTATAATGTCTGAATCGGATGAAAACGTCAATACACCCGAAAATTCTGCTTGTTCAACACCTGTCCACATTGATATGACAAAAAACGATTCATTTGATGCGGCTACTAAAGATTGTAGCACCACCAAAGAATCAACACCGTGTTCACTGCCATCGGATAATTCATTGGAAACCATCTTAATTACTCCCGCGATAAGCATTGATTTGGCGGCAACTTCGGCAACTTCGGCAACTTCGTTATCGGGTACTTCGTTAGAGGGTACTTCGTTAGAAAAAGATCCACAACCTCTCATTAGTCAGGACACCAGCCAGAAGCTGGGCGTGGCAACAATCGTCGCCGTTGAAATCTACCGCGCATTAGTCGCGTCTTTTCTGATTCTGTTTGTCCCTCAAGATTGCGGCGGCCACGTATGTTCATTTAGTGAAAATGCCGAAACAGGCTCCGATCCTCTATATAACGCCGGGTTCGTATTCAATTGTATTACTATGGCGGCGTTTATTGCCCTCTATTATACCGAGGTCCGCCGCGAAAGTAAATTGATTTCATACCTCGACGTGAATCCGGAAAAGGCATCCGACAATGATTCGGTTGGACTTGTTCTAGACAAGATGCCCAAATATTGTAGCGAGGCTATCCTCTATTATGACGGCCTTTACATCAAGACTGGATATACTGTTATTGTGTGTTTTGCTGTAAATACGGTGCTATCGGGACTCGTGGTTTACAAATATTACTTGGATGACAAGACCACGACCACATATATTACCTCGGTGCTATTTGTTATCCAGAAGTTGATACAAGTATATGCTACGTTGAAAACAGAGAAGAATGTGTTTTATTCGGCGTATTTGACTGGGAAAATACAATACAATGACATTGATAAAGACAAGGTGTTTGTTGAAGATGTAAAAAAAGATGTTTCTGCTATGGTTTAAACCGATGAACATTTAAAACGGCCTCCCTTCGGGTGCGTGCCTTATTAAATGGTTATCGGTCACGAACCTAGAAGAAAAAACGGCACTTTGTGCCGTTTTAATTCTTCGACGGTTTAAACCGATGAACATTTATACCGGTGAAGATTTGAAATGACACCCCAACGGGGTTCCGCTTCGCTTAACCATTTTAAATCTTCACCTGTATAAAATATATGTTTTCATAAAAACATATATACTTTATCTTGGTGTATTCTAGAGAGAGGTGCCGTGTTATTTATTTTATTATTGATTTTACAAATATATTATTTGGTTGCGACTACAACATCAACTCTAAGTGGAAGTGGAAGTGGAAGTGGAAATCAATATTCGGATTATTTTATAGGAGAATCAAATTGGAATAGCGGGTTTATAAGTCAGAGTCATCATTCTTTTGCCAATAAATATTCAAATTATTTTGTTCAAACCTCTTATCAAAGGTCAAATCCCCAAATATGTTTTACCACAAGCGTGTTGTCAAAGTATTCAATTATACCTAATAAATATATTTCTGTAATTGGTTCATATTCGGTGGCGTCGACCAGTCATCATTATTCTTTGAGTAATACGCCAAATCAATATATTTCCATAGTTGGTTCTGTTAGCGTAACACAATATTCGGTATCATTATTGGTAATGTCTTCATCCAAACTTCTGCCTACATTTAGACCTACATTTGGACCTACATTTGGACCTACGTTTGGACCTACGTTTGGACCTACATTTGGACCTACATTTGGACCTACACCTACGGTTGCAACTACATTTGGACCTACGTTTGGACCTACGTTTGGACCTACGTTTGGACCTACGTCTTCAACTACGTTTATGCCAATACCAGAATCAAATCCTACCATCACATTTCTCACCACTGCCACATTATCCGGGTTTCCCACATCCTCTCTTTCTATTCCAGAACAAACCGCATACATCATTGCGTTTTCCACATCAATCAACATCAATTCTCAAATGGTAGAAATAGTAAACCAACAACTCGCTAATCGGCGATTAACATACAATATTGATATAACAACGCAAATTACATATCCATACGTATTGGACCCACAAGCAACTTATACAATGCTAGCAAATAAAATCCAAACAAACATAGGCGTCGGTAGTAATTTCACAAAACTGCTAATAGCCGTTAGTAAACAAATGGGAATAACCTCTTACAATAATGTCTCGGTAATTGGAGTCTACGTTTCGCCGTTGTTAAATGACGACGGCGTTAAACCAACACCTCCCTATAAGATTGGTACAATACTCTTGGTAATTATGATTTTACCTGCGGCCAGCGTGGCACTAATATTTGTTGTATATTTATACAAAAAACATTATCGAAGACGTTACCATTTTATTCAAAACCCATTGTATTCGAGGGTATAACAGTTTAAAGTCCCCATCTAAATATTGACCTTTCATACCGCGGTTCCGCTGTTTTTGGCAATTCTTTGCGAAACACATTGCTATCTATTTCGGCAGGTATTGTGATTGGATACGGTTGTTTGTCTGGGTAAGAACGCAACTTTTCTAAATGTTCATGGTACGAAATCCCGTCCAACATCCAGTGTCGGCGATTAATGTTCAAATATCGGTGGTCTGTCGTTTTGCGGCATAATTGACACAAATAAAATATGAGTTCGGTTATGTAGTTCACATATTCCACCGATTCTTCCACCCCTTCATTATTAATTTGTGTAACCAAAGAATTATAATCTTCAAGACGCGATTCAATATCAGTAATCGGCGTGAAATAAATATTCTCGAATCTTGCGGCATACGATTCCCACATTTTCGCGGATGTGTAATTGATATCGGCTTTCTCGCGCAGTTTGAAAAACGTGTTAATTGTAGAGAGGATGAATGTTGCGACCAAAATATAGAAGAGCTGTGGTTTTGTCACAAACGTGGCATTTGACCCGGTTTGACCGGCTGATAATGCCGTAAAAAGTGTGATTGCGAAGTTGATGGGCGTTGATATATAGTTCCAGAATGCCGCGTTGAAATATTTCTTTTTTACTTGGATGCCGATGCGCAAGTTGAGATTGTCTTGGACAACAAGCATGATTCCCCATATTGGAGAGAGGTTGTCGATTATGTATTTTTCGTTGAGTCCTTCGGAACTAATTACGGAAATGGTGTCTTTTGCTGGAACAATGTGATTATTGCCGCATTCTTCGTCGGTGTCTTCATCGAGCATCATATAATACTGGAAGTTATTTCGGTATTATATATTTTCCCTATGGTCCATTTATGAGGTGAACATAAATGTTATGCGCCTTACATTTATGAGGTGAACATAAATGTTATGCACCCTCCATTTATGCACCCGTAGATCCAAATCCTCCGCCGCCTCTCATCGTTTCACCGCCTAAATAGTTCTCGGAATCCACCAACTCCACATAAATTGGCATCAACCCTGGCGCACATATTTGTACAATACGGTCATTACAATGCACATAATAAGAATTGGACAAACAATCAAATGCCCCAATAATGTTCCCGCGATATCCCGAATCAATGATTCCGGTGCTATTTGCCAATCTTAGTGGCCCATTGGAAATGCTCGACCGGGGGTGTAAGTAATACCCGCTATTGTATGGGTCAAACCCATTCTCATAAATCTTGGCACTACATTTAATACCAAAGTTGATTCGGTTCGGTTGTCCGCCAAAGATTTCCTGGTTTTCAGGAACATACAAATCAAATCCGGCATCTATGTTTTGAATTGAATTGAGTAATTTGCTGTTATGGTGGTAAATTGCCTCGTAATAACGATTGTATAAATCTATATTGTTGGGGTTTACATACACGGTGAGGCGCATATATCTGGGGTACACATTGAGCAAATTGCCGATATTTATATTCATATTCTATGTGATAATATGAGTATAACCTTTAAATAATTTAGTATTATTATTGGAGTAAGCATTTGCTAAGCATTTGCTAAGCTTTTTGCAAAGCAAATGCGACTACTAAGCAAGACCTCTAACCACCCCGAATCTTGGTTGTGGTACATTTCATCATCTGATTGGTAATCAGGTTTGCGGTTGGCTGGCAGCTCGTCGAGTACCCAATGCGCTCCTTAAATGTCGCTCCTGGTCCGGGCACGCCATAGGCCAGGGCATTCGCCGTATGTCGCCCATACGCTGTTGTGAATGTACTCGCCGAACTGGTAATCGTATCATATTTGAGTCGCGCTAAACGACTGCTTGCGTCAACACTTCCTTGAGTCGCAAACTTACTATTACTCGGCTTGTAATAGAGAGGCACATACGGAGTGCCAATCTTGGGACTCATGGTGCCATCAAAATTCTGGTTTAATGGATTAGGATAGATACTCCCAACACGTGTGCCGTTAAATATATTAAGATCTGGACTAACATTTGTAGATGGTTGGATATAATAGACAGCCAAAGTCCCCTGTGTTTCGGTTCCAATGGTTGCATTTGGAGGATAAAACCCAGGATTTACTCCAATTATTTGTGAGAATATATTGGCTGTGACGTTGATAACTGGAACAATTGTATAAACTGATGGCGTAACTCCGCCAGGAGGTGTAGAATATTTGGCTGATGAGAAAACCTGATTATTTACAGCCTTACATTGGATTTGGATTCTGTCTGTTCGCACATTGTAGACAAAGTTCATCGCAAACTCCTTCTGGCCACTTGTCCGGTTAGTGTAATAATGGTTCTTAGATATCATAAAATTTTGAAACTGGTTAACCAACTCACCTAGGTCATAATCGCCATCTGGGAATGTGACATTGTACGTTGTGATAACGCCATCGGGTCCATTTATCCATTGATAAGTAAAGAGAGGCGACACGGAGAATCCGCGGATTGGCACCTTCGCGCAATGATTGATTCCAGCAGGTGAATAAATGTTATTCAGACTCTTGCCAGAACCCGGTTCCACGGTTGCGTCGCCAAATCGCACATAACTGTATTGGTTTTGCGCGACGGTCAAATTACGACTGACTAAATATTCATTCGTCGATGTATAATACTTGTCGTTGTTTTTGGACTGGATGAAAGCGCGTTTCACATTGCCGCTGCTGCGCACTCTGCGCCTAGCATCCGCGGCTTTGCTACAAGCAACCTTATCACATGTTGTTGTCGGCCTCTCTGATTTGTTCACGGTGAGTCCAAACTCGGCAACTTCAACATTCTTGGTTTGCTTAGTGGAGCTAGTATTAACGATGGTGCCGCCAGGGGACATGAAATCGTCTAACTTGATGGAAGCGCGACTACATACGCTGGCATTGGCAATTTCTTTACGATAATGACGAATTGGTTGCGCGGCGTGTAAATTTTGTTTTTGAATAATTGTTGAATTGCTATTTCGCCTTAATCCGGCAACTATTTGGTTAAATGACCGTCCTTTCCATGAAATATTGCGTCGTTCCATTGGCGCTGACATTATACATATAAGATAGAATAAATATTTTACCGGCTTACGCCAAGAAGCAAAGCTCGACGCTAAGAAGCGAAGCTCGACGCCAAGAAGCGAAGCTCGACGCCAAGAAGCGAAGCTCGACGCCAAGAAGCAAATGTGTGATTATATTTGGTCTGTCTTGACACATTTTGAATCTACGGCAAACGTTGGTGTCTTCTCTTCTTGCGGAACAATGCGCAAAAGACATTTAGCTTTTTTGCCATAGAGAGGTCGCGTACATCCACTTTCTTTGGATTGAGTGCTACCTCTCTCTTTACGTCGTGTTTTACATTTTTGGACCGGCGTTGGCGGTACCACACACCGCGAACGAAAATTCTCATATGTATCGCGAACTTGTTCATATGTGAGACCCGACTTTTTGTGTAGCATCTTGTTAATCAATTCATGAAGGTCATATACATATTTAGAGAATGTTTCGCGAGAGGCCATGTGGGACATTTTCAATGGGAGTTTTTTGAAGTTTACCGTGAGATTGGCGCGACATTTGCCACAAGGCAATACATTCCGTAAACTGAGAACATATGCGCGATAGTTCAGCTTGTCTTTATAAGTTGGATTCACGGGATAGTTGAAGCTCATTGTGTGTAGGAAATGCCATTGACTTGGACCCCAAATTGTGGTGAGCATTCCATCATTGCTGTTGTAATCGGACTCGGTATAAGGTGTACCTCCAATACCTCCAATACCTTTGGTACCTCCGGTATTTCCAACCCATAACTCACGTTTTGACACATTTTTTCGAGTTGTCATTTAAAATAAGACGATATTTTATGGAATCCTAAATAATAAACGCAATTCGGTTATTGAATAACTTTAATGTATGACGTCAAAATATAATAACCATGGTAAATGTTATTGAAGTATTGGACACATTTATTCGTCCGCATTATAAAAAAATATTAATTGTATTGGCGATTGTCCTTTTCTCAGCGGTAGCCTATTATTTTTACCAAAAGTGGAATATGCCACGAGCAGATAAATACAAGGATATTTATCAACCAAATGATAATGGCGCCAATGAAGCAGTTATTTACTTCTTTTTTGCGGATTGGTGCCCTCATTGTACAAAGGCCAAGCCAGAATGGACCGCATTTGCAAATAAACACGACGGCAAGTTGGTGAATGGTGTCAAATTACGCTGTTCAATGGTAGATTGCTCCGAGCCAGATGATCCGGAAACAACTGCTAAAATAGACCAATATGAGATTAAATCGTATCCCACGATTAAACTCATATCCAAAGATACTACCTACGATTTTGACGCAAAAGTGTCGGAAGACCATTTAGAGCAATTTGTCAACAGTGTTATTGTTTAGATGTTATTAGTCGCGGCGTTTATCGGTCACTACGTTTATCGGTTGCGGAGCTTATCGGTCACTACGTTTATCCATTGTCTAGCATTAGCAACACCCTTGTCTATTTCGCGCTCCCTCTCTTCCGGGCTATCCACCAACTTCAACATGTGCGAGAAATCCTCGTAATCAACATCAAGACAAATATCCGTCGGCCCAGGTTTCACATTATCTTGCGTGTACGTTAGCACCATGTTGAATAAATAACCAATATATTCCAGCATCCCCATGTTTTCTGGAATATGTATTTGTTTTAGTCGGATGCGCACCCCGAGCACATGTTTGGGGTCGCACCCATGCTCCAAACATTTAGCAATCGGATAATTGGAATAAAGGCCGCCATCCGAAAATATGATGTCGCGATATTTGAACGGTTTGAACAATATGGGCAAAGCCGATGACGCATAAATGCCATCAATTACGCGCATATCTGGGTATGTTTTGTGCGACAATTCCTCGGTTTTACACAACCCCAAGTTCAGCGCATAAAAATACAACTCTTTTCCAAAGAGAGCGTGAAATTGGCTAAATGTTATATTGATGTCTATATCTTTGCCTCTCATGAGAGGCGCAAATGTTTCATAGAAAAAGTCGGCATCCAACATACCATTACCAACAAAATACTCGTATATGTTGATAGAACTGAAATTGAACAACGTTTTCCATGGCCGATTGATGATATATTTGTCGAGGGTTTCCCATGAATAATTGAGAGCCAATATAAAAGAGAGGATACTTCCCGCAGAAGTGCCATAATATGCGTTGACGGAATCATGGCTCCAAATGCCTTGTTTGTGTGCCTCTCTTAATGCGCCATACGCGTTCAATATAATTGTGCCACCGCCCGTTATTACTAAATGCTTTATAGTGGGTTCCATTGTTGTTGTTTGAAATACAAATATATTCTTATATATTTTTATTGGCGGTGTCGTTATGAATCCTATATTATTTTACATGCTTTTTATTTTCCTTGATTACTTTTACACATTTTCTTGATCTTCTTGTTTTTCTTGCTCCTTTTTTTGATTTTGTATAGCGGGTTTTACCACCAAAATAGTTATTAATCATCCGATTTAAGTTTATATCATCTAAAACTTTTTTTGCTGGAATATTTTTTGGTTGTTTATCATCTAAGATATCTATGGTTGCTTGTTTTAATTTGACAATTGGATGGAAAATAGATTCCTCCACTTCTTTATAATCTTTTGCGTCTTTCAAACCATAAACACCGTTTCGAATCACATTGCGACGATGGTTATGTTTACTACTTTGGCGACCATTAATTCTTATAATATTATCCCATGCTTTCTTCAAATCGTATTTAAAAAATATACGTGAAATTTCTTCAATACTTTTGTTATGGTCAAATGTCTTTCTAATCATTAAGTCATTAACATCATCAAGACCGTCAATATCTTTTTCATCATTCAATTTAGCATCAGATTTATAGTCAGATTTATAGTCAGATTTAGTGTGAGATTTTGTGTCAGATTTTGCTTGAGATTTTGAGTCAGATTTATAGTCAGATTTTTCTAAAAAAGCAGACATTATATATATAAAAATATAAAATTAACATTTGAAAAGTAAAAAGGTGTAAAATAATTCCATAGTATGAAATATACTATACATCATCCTACTATGTCTATTTTTTTATTCGACGAAGAAGAAACCAAAGGAAAAATAAACATCGACGACCTCTACGAAAAACAACAAAAAAAAGATTTGAAACAAATCAGCATATTCAACAAAATACTGAATCGCATTCATAACAAAATCCGCATCACATCGCGAAATCGCAATGGTGACAAATATATTTGGTTCACGGTACCTGAATATATATTTGGTGAATCCGTTTATCAACAGGCCGACTGTATTGCGTATTTAGTCGATAAATTAGAGGAAAACAAGTTTCATATTCGGTATATGCATCCAAATACGCTTTTTGTTTCATGGGCTCATATTGTACCTAGCTATGTGAGAACCGAAATCAAAAAGAAGATGGGAATTATCATGGATGAATATGGCAATGTGGTGGATAAAGTAGAGGGAAGAGAGGATGTCAATTTGAATGAACGATTAATGGGTATGCAGGCAGCAACGGCACCTGCCGCGGAAAAGAAAATATACACGCCAATTGCCAATTACAAACCAACGGGCAAGTTTGTATACGATCCGTCATTATTTGAAACACTCGAAAAAAAGTTGGAATAAGAGGTTAGACCTAGCGTCTCTTCCGTGTTCCACCGCGATTTTTGTGCGAGTTTTTAATTTGCGTGGTTGTTTGGTCCAGTATTTTTTTCAGTGCGCTATTTGGCAAATTTGATTCTTTGATGATTTCAATCAAATTGTTGATGGCCTCTGTTTGTATATCGGGTTTCATCATAAACAGTTTATTTAGCGATTCTACGACATCTTTGTATGATTTGCTGTTCATAATTTCTTGACCAAGTTCTGTTTGCTGTGCCAGTTTCTCCGTGACTTTTTCGCGCATTATTTGATTTATTAACTGAGATACATTGCCGTCGTACTCGGCGTAATCGCGCTTGGGTATTCGGAGAGGTTTTTGTTCAGTAATGAAAACATCGGTTTGAGGAGTTATGTCAGGAGTATGACGAATCGGTTTATCGGCAGCGCCACCTTTCTTTACATTTTTTTGTATTGTTTGTGATATATTATTTAGCAATGCGTTGGTAATATCGTCGGGTGTTTTTAGTACGAGAGGTATTGTGGGATTTGATACTATGGCTTGGCTTGCGGGTTCCTTGTCCTTGGTCTGAACCTCTGGTTCCTTGTCCTCTATGGTATCTAATATCTCCGTCTGTTTCACCAATTCTTCCGGTGAAAGCTCACGCAATCCAATTTTGGTTTGTACTATTTCCGTCGCTTTTTTTACAAACCCTTCTACTATTTTGTTTATCTGAGAAGTAGTGTCAGCAGCATTTTGCGGATTGGGTACAACGGCTTTTAGTTCCGCCGCCAGTTTATCTTGTAGTTCTTTCATCATCTTGGTAACATTGTCCACACCACTAACCACTTTTTTTAAATATCGCAATTCCTTCATGTATGCTGGCATAACAACATCGCTCATTTTGCCCGATACTTCTTTCAAAAACCCTTCGTCATGGTAGAGAACTTTATCCATACCATCGCCAAAAATGGTTTTGATATCGGTATCTTCCAATTTGATATTTTCTTTCAAGAATTTTGCTATCGAATCGGATAATACGCCTTTTAACTGATCAACTATCAAGCTCATTTATAATATATTCACAAAATATGTTCGTATATTACACCTTTTCTCCCGCAAGGGTAAAGGTGTTGCATATTTCGCATCTTCCCCTAGTGGGTGAAATAGTGTGAAAAATTGAATCATTCGGGCTAAATAGTTTTGAAATATATATAAACCCATCGCGTTTAATTAGTCAACCCCAAATAATTTAAATAATAATGGAATCTCAACAACAACAACAAGTCTTCGAACTAGAAGAAAAGCGTGTTCCTAAATCGCGGACAAAGAAGTCGCGAATCCATATGTCAAAAACGGAAAAGGCGAAATTATGGGAAATATTGGATACGGAGGTTGAACCAAGAAAGCTAACTATCGAATCCAATACAGACACGACTATTTGTAAATTATGTAGCGCGGATTTGATTTCCAATGATGATGGATTCCCTACATGCGTCAATAGTGCTTGCGGTTTGATTTGTCGCGATGTCGTGGACTTCAGCCCCGAGTGGCGGTTCTATGGCGCCGATGATAAAAGCTCGACGGACCCAACAAGGTGTGGAAATCCAGTGAACCCGTTGCTACAAGAGTCGTCACTGGGATGTAAAGTGCTTTATTCGGGCAATTCGTCGTATGAAATGCGCAAAATCGGTAAATGGACCGAATGGCAATCGATTCCGCATCGTGAAAAGTCGCTGTATTCCGAGTTCACCTATATTAGCACAATGGCGCAAAATGCCGGTATTCCCAAAATCATCGTGGATGACGCCCTCGCAATCCACAAAGACATTTCGGAGCAGAAAATGTTTCGCGGGTGTAATCGCGACGGTATCAAGGCGGCGTCTATCTACATCGCATGTAGACATAATGGGTGTACGCGCACATCCCACGAAATCGCCGAGATTTTCCATCTAGACAATGCGTCGGCGACACATGGATGTAGTTTGGCACTCGAAATCTTGAATACTGTTGAGCGTAATTCGGGTGTGGAACAGACCAATTTAGGCGTCACGCTGCCAAGCGCATTTATCGAGAGATATTGCTCGAAACTCAATATTGTAAAGGAACACATGATGTTGGCCAAGTTTGTTTCAGCGAATGTAGAGCGGATGAACCTGATACCGGACAATACGCCGCCATCCATTGCTGCGGGAATCATCTATTTTGTGTGCCAATTTTATGGCTTGAGCCAATCGAAGTCGGATATCAAAATCGTGTGCGGGGTTAGCGAAGTTACGATTAGCAAGTGTTATAAGAAACTCGAAGACCGGAAAAAGGACTTGATACCGGCGTGTTTGCTGAAACTTTGAACTTTTAAAATACCAATTATATAGCCTGAAATTGCTTCCCTTCGGAAAGCAATTTCTCGGATATAAAAGGTAATTAATCAGTTTCAAAGGCCACCGTAGGTGGCCGACTGTTGCCCTCTCCTAAGGGAGAGGGCTTAGTAACAGTTGCCTAAGCACATTCAAAGATGCCGACATTTAGTCGGCATTTAAAATGTTCAAAGGTGTAAAAAATTAAATATATAATATTTGGCATTATTATATATTCAGTATGAATGATGGCGCAGAAGAAACTATGATTGGTATTACAATTGAAGAAATCGCACCCGATGAAGAACCAGCTAAAGCTCTGACCCCCAGTATCATTTTTGTTATTCCATACAGAGACCGCAAAGAACATTTAGAACAGTTTCGGCGTCATATGAAAATGGTTATGGAAGACATTGACCCAGGCACATATCGTTTTTTGATTGTTCATCAACGTGATACTAAATCATTCAATCGCGGTGCTATGAAAAACATCGGGTTTATAACTGCGAGTCGACTGTATCCAAATGACTATCGCAATATGACATTTGTATTCAATGATGTGGATAGTATGCCAATGCGCAAAAATATGTGGGATTATAAAACGACACATGGCATAGTAAAACACTATTTTGGGTTTGACTATACATTGGGTGGAATTGTCTCCATTACAGGATATGACTATGAACGAATTGGCGGATTCCCTAATTATTGGGGATGGGGATACGAAGACAATGAATTACAAAAACGCGTCGAAAAAGCCCGGATAAAAATTGATAGGAGTATTTTTTTTAATATATCGGACATGAACAATATAATCCAGTTGAATCATGGTCCTTTGCGACTAATGAACAAAGATGATTTTGAGAAATTCTCGACCAATGGAATTGGTGAAAATCTGTATACTATTAAAGAGTTGAATTACCATTTGGTATCGGAATCAGGGAACTTAACCAGTATTGATATTGATTTTGTCAATGTGTCGTTATTTCGAACTGGATACGAAGAAGTGAAGAAGGAACAATTTGTGTATAATTTGAGAAATGGGAATCGTCCGATTGTGAGCTTTAAGAGGAAAAATGGGAATCCCAAAATGTTGATGAAGTTTATTTAGGGTCGATGGTCGATGGTATCTTGGGTCGATGATATCTTGGGTCGATGATATCTTTAGGGTCGATAATATCTTAAAAGAAGGTAGGTACGCCCTTCTTATATACGCCGACTTCCATTGAAATATCGCCGTTTTCATCGGCTTCATAGATGGGACTGTCCTTCTCGTTTTGGACGTAGTAGGTCTTGCCATTGATTTCAATGTCATATACCTCGGCATCTTCTTCTTCTTCGCCTTCTTCGCCTTCAACTACCTCTTCCTCTTCTGCTTCTTGGTCGCCTTCAACTACCTCTTCCTCTTCCTCTTCTGCTTCTTGGTCGCCTTCAACTACCTCTTCCTCTTCCTCTTCTGCTTCTTGGTCGCCTTCAACTACCTCTTCCTCTTCCTCTTCTGCTTCTTGGTCACCTTCAACTACCTCTTCGGCTTCTTGGTCACCTTCAACTACCTCTTCATCTTCGGCTTCCTCGTCTTCAACAACTTCCTCTTCCTCTTCGGCATCCTCGCCTTCAACTACCTCTTCCTCTTCTTCTTCACCTTTGGCTTCTTCACCTTCCTCGCCTTCGGATTCTTCAACTACTTCTACAATTTCATACTCGATAACTTCTTCTTGGTCTTGAACAACTTCTTCTTTGTCTTGGACAACTTCTTCTTTGTCTTGGACAACTTCCTCCTGGTCTTGGACAACTTCCTCCTGGTCTTGGACAACTTCCTCCTGGTCTTGGTCGCCTTTGGCTTCTTGGACAACAACCTTTTCTTGTTTGATGTCAACAACAACATCTGGTACGTTGTCATCACTATCATCATCGGATACTAAATTAATAACATTACTAAATAATTGCTTTTTTGTAGATACCTTTTTACTTTTCTTATAAAAGGTCTTGTATTTAACAATTTTACTGGAAAGTCGGCGATTCTTGGATTCTAAATATTCAATGGTTGCCTTCAATGATTGGATTCGTTCGTGTAATAATTCATTGTCATCGGATAATTGCCGAAAACAAGGTAATTCCATCAAAATATTGTTTGTGTTTTTGAGTTCGGCATATAAATCATAAGACTGCATTTGGATACAAATATTCGCTATTTGCTTTTATTATGTTTTTAAAACTATTATAAGAAGGGGGACGAAGGGGCATAAGCAAAGCTGAAATATAACCTCCCTTAAAGGAGGAGTCATAGAGGAACCATGGGTTCCTCTAGTACCCCCATTTACTAAAACACGCCCCAAACTGTATATCATGAATATGCTCTCTAAACATTTGCTGGACGAAAAAAAACGACAATTGGCACAATATCCCCGTCTTATTAATATGTGCCCACCAGACCTCTCCCATCGCCCGACTAATCATATTGTTACGCCGTATAATAAACCCCGTCGCAAAATGAATATCATCCACCAATTTTAACCCACTATTTGTCTGTTCTTTTATGTATTCTTCATACTTGTCTCGTTGAACCGCATATCGCGGTTGTTGTACCGCCTCTATTAATTCACTTTGCGCCGATGGCACCCACGTCTTGCTAATAAATGGATGCCTCGCCATACATATGCTATATGAGCTATACTTCACGATGCTCTCAATTAATTGGGTTGCGGCTGGTCCATCTAAGCTGAGTGCACTATCAAAATAACACGTCGCATCATAATTCCGCAATTCTTTCAACATATGTGGACACGATTTTACCCATTTTGCCATCATTATCGACGACAATTCCTTTGACGACAATTCATTTGAGTAAAATACGGCTATCCACGTCGTATCTCGCAGCCTCTCATGTGTTCTTTGATTATTTGTAAAATAATAGCAATCATATTTGGTGGTTGGAACTGGCGGAATAAAATTGCGTTCATTGGCATCGTCTCCAAAAAAACACGTATAAAAAGCAAACATCTGCGAATAATACAAACAAGCCTCTATTGTTTGTATTATTTTGTGAAGAGTGTTATTACAATGAAATCTCTTTCCAACTGGGTGGGAATAAATCTTTCAAATATATGTCGCCCATCTTGGGACCAAACCATAACTCTGGATAACAGACAATCTTTTGGGGGTTGGGATTAAAATACGCGCTCCACCAACTGAATGTGCTGTTTGCAATAATATTATGATTACAATTGCTCATTGTTAGCATCTGCTCCCAATCATGCATTTTGGTAGAACACGGCACAAATGTAATTGTCGGGTATTTTTTTGCCAGTACGCGGATGGAAATATTCACAGCGTCTTGGTCATCTTGTTCGAAAAAATACAAGATGTGAAATACGTTTGTAGAGAGGCGTCGAATAATATATTCGATTGATTTGATGTAGTATGTTACTGGCATTACCGGATGGCAGTCCTGTTTTTGCGCATAATCGCCGATGCGAAAATGTAGCGATACTGGTAAAAGAAAGTTTGAGGGGATTTTATATAGTGATTGTTTCTCGCGTAAACCTATTGTGCGCGCGATTTCATCAAAAAAATCGGCGAAATACAAATAGGACTGGAAATACCCGTATAAACAAATGCTGGAATTGCGATGATAATATAATTTTGAATCCAATGTATTGTCGTGCTTGAATCCCGATTCGCGAATAGTTTGGTAAACAGCTGTGCGATTGGTCATTGGAACAGTTGATGTTGGTCCCACAATATGGTCGGTTTTCAATTCGCTAAATAGCGTTTGCCAGTATGTGGGACGATGTACGCCTGTTGTCAATATATCGGAGTGCTTGAATATATAGGGACGTTCGTGTTTTTTCGCTTTTGCCAACACTATGAATATTTGGAACAATTGATTGCCGAGACCGCCCATGAGAAAACATGTTATGAAGTTGGGCGTGTCGTCCATAATATTAGTGGGGCGACATAGTTTTATATTATTCGGAAAATTGAATATATTTGTGGTTTACAATTTATAAACAACAAACAAAATGTCTAGTAAAACGATTAATGAAGAGAGGCGGCTGGGTGTTGATGCGAGTATTGAAAGTCAATTTATAGAATCATTGGGCGAAATCGACCGGATTGCGCTAAATGTTGCCAAAACTACGCTGGGGTCTTTGTTTACCCTCTCTAAATCGACTGCTTTTATAGAGTGGTTGTCGAAACGCGGAGGGACGTGTTCTTTACAATAGATAACCCTTAATTGGTGTGTGCTTACACTGTCGCTTCTGTCGCGCCAAGCGCTTTATAGAAGATAAGCCTTAATTGGTGTGTGCTTACACCGTCACACTGCGTGCTATTGCGAATTATTACAATAGATAAGCCTTAATTGCCGCAACAACATTGGATCCCAATTTGCGTTTTTTTCCACTAGATTCCAGTACAATTGTGTCTAAATATGTGGGCTCTGACCGCAAGTGGTCAATAAACGCAGCAAACGTCGCAAAGGGTCGCATGATTTCACCCGAAATTGTAGAACTGATTCCCGGGATTTGCATCAACATTAGCTGTCCAATATTTTCGCGTGTTATATTAGCCTTTTTTGATACTTTGACAACGGAACAATAATCCACCGCTTCCACATTTGTGGGTCCGGCAATCTCTATTGGTGTCTCGTGTATTGTCGTTATGCTTGTTATATCAGCGTTTGTTGGTGTCGCAGGGCTTGTAGTCGCAGGGCTTGAACCCTTGCCAAGTTCGCGCGCTATCTTATCCGCCGTGATTTCTATGTACTGCGCCGTCTCCGCCAACGAAACCGTGCGTGTTATCGAGAATCCCTTGAAATAGTTCAGAGAGGCCATACATGAAAAAACCAGTTTCTTATCATGGTCTCGCACTTGTCCCTCTATCAAGTATACAATATTATGTCGATTGGGGAAACAATTGCCGAGGCGATAGGATTGCTCCGCGTATCGGCCGTCTTTCACACTGGCAAGCAGGTCAGCAACAGACTTTCGTTCAATAATCTGATAAGTAATGGATTCATCATCGCTGGTGAAAAGGATATCGCCGAGTGGGATGACGCGTTTTTCGATTTGGGGTTTTTTATCATCGCGGGGTTGTTGGATTAGTAATCCGTAAAGTGCTGATTCGCGTTCGTCAACAATGATTTTCATTTTGTAAAGAGAGGAGGATATTGTCTTTATGCTAGTATAAAGACAATAAATGATTGTTAGTTTTACTTCTTGTGATTGCGTTTCAAGTTGCGAGGCTTTCTTTGTTTTCGTGTTTTTTTAGCACGTTTTTTGGAACCGCCCGACTCAGCATGAACCTTGCTTCTTGTTTTGAAACATCCAGGTGTAAGTGCGTCACAGATTTTTTTACTAAAAGAATCTTCTGGTGCAATAGGTTTATAGATTTTTTTACTAAAAGAATCTTCTGGCGCAATAGGTTTATAGATTTTTTTACCACTCCTATCTAGACTTACACTTAAGCTTCCATTTTGTCGTATCATATAATAGTTTCCTCTAAATGAGAAAATCTCTGAATTGTCAGCTGATCTGTAAATTAAATGCATATATACATGGTTTTTTACCCCAATGACAAAATCTTTTATTTGTTCTTTAGTGAGTTCTGCTTTTTGTTCTTTAGTGTGATCCAGTGCGTCTATGAGGGTTAGCCTAGGAGTATTATACAAATCTCCTTGTATATAGCTAGATATAACAACACCATAAGGATAATAAAAAACAAGTGATTCTTCTGCGCCGTTCTCATTATCTTGCTCTTCAATAGTATGAAACTCAAAATAATCGCCAGCGACGACCGTCGGATGTATTGTAGCCATTATATAATATAATATTGCTATAAATAAATTATTATTTCCCCTAAATAAATTATTCATATTGCGGTTTGAGCGCATCTGGCGCCTCATTTGGCGGCAATGGACCCGCCCCATAAACATCCGGCAAATATGACGTCTTGGGACTGAAATACATCGGTTTGCTCACATACCTGTCCACATAATTGCCCACACGGACTGCGTTTTCCGTCGTCTGGACTCCGCCCCAATTATAGTCCATCGGGTTCTCGCTCGTCGATTTACCAAGTGCCGTGCTATCATGGATGGCATCCACATCCGTGTATTCTCCAATATGTAGACCATATGGGTCAAATCCGGCAAATTGGCCCTGGTTATAAGGTCCATTATCGCGACTGGCATCAAGTATTTTTACCGGTTTTCCGCCAAGTTGAGTAATCGACGACGCAGCAGTCTCCGGTATACCCGCCTGTAAATCAAATGGACTCGGGCGCATACGGTAGACTTCGGTGCCTTGTGTGGTTGTCTCATATTGTAGGAACAGGATGGGACAGATTATCCCCTTTTTACGCTGGATATCTAGATAGTTGATATATTCATCCAAATTGTAGAAGGGAATTGGGTCCGCGTCGGGTGTCTTGGTATTGTAGAGAAGAAGAGTGGCACCGCGACGAACCAGCAAATCGGGGCATCCTGTATCAGATGTGTTTGCATTTGCATTTGCATTTGCTTTTGCTTTTGTAAATGGTTCTTTCTTATCGAATGTCAAACAAAAATAGAGTCCTGCTAAAAAAGACACAACCGAGAATCCTAAAAGTGTTGCTTTGCGATCAATTGGCATAGTGTGTGTGTTCTATTATATTATCAGACTATATTTTGTCAGTATTATGAATAATAATAGTATTTATTGTCAGATATGATTTGTGCTAAATGACAATTATGTATGTACATAATTACGAATGCCTAATACATTTAACTGATTGATAATCTGGCGTCGCGCATTAATTTTTGCTTGATATTCATTTGTATTAAACCAAAACCTTTCGTGCCATTCAATAAATATGACTTTTACATTTTTAACATAGGGCGATTCAATGAGTTTTGGTAAAACTACAAACTCACTTCCTTCAATATCACATTTAATAATTATATCGGCATTGGAGTCATATTTTACAATGGATGATATAATTTCACTAATATCAACGCAATTACATTTTGTTGATTCAATATCAAATACTACGCCATTTCCATAATCAATTTGGGGGTTTATATCAATACAATTTGACCCTGTTGTGTATCCTTCTATGTATTTATCTTTATTGGTATTATTCCATGCTCCCTTATGATTATTGAACGTGATTTCACCCGTGTAATTCATTATTGCCAAATTATAATGCTTAAACGAGTTAAACTGGTTTTCATATTTTTTAATTATTTCTGGGTTTTTTCTGGATTCATCATAGATAGCTTTATTTGGTTCAAAGCATAGAACATTCACACTTTTGTCAATTTGAAGCTTTGGAATAAACTCTTCGAGACCTTCAAACTTATGTGTTCCAAAATCTAAAAAATATTTCATAATATAAGTATATTATTTATAATATTATTTATATCAAAATAATATTAGATTACTTTTACGTGTTTGTATATTTTATATTACTAGTATATACTATGGGCAGTTCAAAACAAATCTTTGTTGGCAGACTCCACGCAAATTGGTGTATTCATTGTAAAAGTCTTAAACCCGAATGGGCAAAGATGAAAAAAATACTCTCTAAAACAAAGGGAAAATACAGATTCGTTTCTATTGAACAATCAAAAGAAGCACATGATTTAGAACGATTGAATAAATATTTGGGGCTCGTTGAAGATGAAAAGAAGGTCCGAATGAAAGAAGGATATCCTACAATCTTCAAGGTGGTTGATGGCGTTGTCGAGTACTACAATGGACCCAGAATGACGCAAAATCTGGTAAATTGGGTAAAAGAGACGACCGGCGGTACACGTAAACGAAGTACCCATAAAAGAAGGACCCATAAAAAACAGATTACCCATAAGCGCAACACACGGCGACGATAATTTTTCTATAATACTATGCCAACATAGTATTATATGTGCTACTTAACACTTCCAGTAAGTAGAACCATTTGCGCTTGAACCAACAGGTCTAGCAGCACAAGCAACACGGCCACGGTTGGTGTTCATGCACGCAAGACTTATACATTTGCCGCTGGGCTTGGTTCCACGGGCAACACTGGTCCAGGAATCATTTCCAACTGATGACCATAGGCCCGCCTTTTTACTTCCTCCGCCAGAATTGCTATTTACTAATGATGCGGCATTCCTTGCTCTTTTAGATGCGTTCATTAATGTCATTTTTGTATATATGGTCGCAAGATATTATTCTGCGATAACACTATTATAAAATTGAAAATAATATAAACATAATTTGCCATTAAATATAATCAAAAATGTCCCTAAAACACCTTTTCAATTCGGATGATGATATTCGCATTGAAAAAAACAAGAACGGCGAAGATGTCTACGTGTTCGACCCATACAATCCTCTAAATAGAGAAATCGGCGAAGCCGATGTCCGCCAAATATTGGCGACGTATGGCATCAATCTCCCTATCCGCAACATGACCTTGTACCGCCGCGCATTCATAAATCAATCATATTGTCGCCGACCCGAGCTGGAGAACGCGCAAAACAATGTGGTAATTATGCCTAAACCCGACAATTGCCTGCCTCTTCACACAAAATCCAATGAACGCCTGGAGTTTATCGGGGATGGGTATTTGGAATGCTGTACAAAGTTCATTTTGTACAATCGTTTTCCTAAAGGAACCGAAGGGTTTATGACCGAGAAGAAAATCGCCCTCGTCAAGAATGAGGCAATCGGCAGAATCGCGTACGAAATGGGCCTACATAAATGGGTGATATTGTCTAAACACGCGGAGGCAAAAGACATACGCACCAATATGAAGAAGCTGGGGTGTGTATTTGAGGCCTTCGTGGGCGCAATCGCGCTGGACTACAATCAGATGGTCGTGGCAGACGAGGCGAAGCTTTACGAGAATGTGTTTCTATCTGGTCCCGGGTTCCAAATGGCGCAAATATTCATGGAAAATGTGTTCAATAAACATGTGAATTGGATGGAGCTGATTATGAACGACGATAATTACAAGAACATCCTACAAGTGAGGATACAAAAAGAGTTCAAGGTTACACCGGAATACATTGAGGTGTCGGAGCAACATCCCGAGCGAGGATATCATATGGGGGTCTATTTGTGTTTGGGGCAGCCCGTGTTTGGCCTACAACACCGAGATTCGATGCCGATTACGCAGTTTACGGGGGGGCAGCGATTTGCGGAAATCCATGAATATATGTCGCGCAATTCGAAGGGGTTCATATTCTTGGGCGAAGGGTACCACAAGATTAAGAAGAAGGCGGAACAGCATGCGTGCCAAATGGCGTTGAAGAATATCACTTCTTAGACTTGCGACTGCGGCGATGGCGGCGACCGCCGCCTGTTTCTGTTTTTCTTCTAGATTTTGATTTGTTATCATTTTTAACTTCATCTTTAACTTCATCTTTAACTTCATCTTTAACTTCATCTCTTTTTCTTTTTTCTCCTTTTTTATAATTAATTGCCTCATAATTTTGTAGATTTTCATAATTGACTGGATTCACAACTGATAATATTGGTCTTGACTTAAGCACGTTGGCAAAGCTTTCCATATGTCGTTGTGATGATGCAGCTTTTTCTCTTTGTTTGGCTTGCTCGGCTTGTCTTGCTTGTTTTAAAAATGCCTCGACGGTATCTCCGCTTTGAAAAATGTCCATTTTGTTAAAAGTGGCTATTAACATATCATTAGTAATTGAATGATCATAAAGTGCATCAATTGGTTTCTCATAACGTGCATAATCTCTGTTTCCAAAATATTGTCTGGAAACTTCATTAGCTAATGCATGCATTAATGCATAATCAGATGGTTCTTTAAACGTAAAACCTTCTACATATGTTTCTATAAATTTACATATTGCAAAATAATTAGCATTTATATGAGATAATCGATAACCATCAGTATTATCATTCCCTGAATCACTATACATTCGATTAATATCATTTTTACTTCTCATAATATCTTCTTGTTCCAAAACATGTGCTCTAATTTGATTTCGTAATTCCTGATCATGAAGTTCATGTTTGGCTTGTTCAGATTGTAAATATCCAATTTTTTTATTAATGTAAGGTATATGACCAAATCCAAATATACTAGATGCATGTGCTAATAATCCCATCTCTTTCTTTTCAGAGTCTAACTTGTGAATTTCGTTTTTGTTATGTTCTCTTGCTTCACTATTTGCTTTAGCTTCAGCTTCAATTATATCTATTTCATCTTGTATTTCCTTATTTTTTTGAAGTAATATGTTATGTTTGTCATCGCGTTCTTTTGAAGTCATTGGAGGATAAATTGATTTATCACCAAAAGTAGAGGATCGATTAACAGAACTAATATGTTGATTTAAATTATTATTTTTGTTTCTGTTTCTGTTATAGCCTCTTTTTTTCATTTGTATACAATTGTATTACATATTTACATTATATTGGGTATGTGAATGTTCATCGGTATAAACACTAATATATAAATATAATATAAGACAATGGACAAAAAAGATGTTCTAAAACAACTTGAAATTGTCAATGAACCAAATAAGAAACTAAAACGTGTAATTCGTATTGGAAAAAAAGACGCCCAAGATGTTGAAGGGGCACATCCGGTTTTTAGCGACGAATCCGCTTTACCAGAACCCGCACAAGAACCCGACAAATATTTTGTGGACAAACGGATGAACTTCTTTGATAGAGCATTGGCATTTGAACGAATCCAAAAAATAATGAAAGGAGAGGTGGTTGATGATTTAGAAATAAATGTTAAAGATGCTGAACCGGAGGGAGTGCCTAAACCGCCTTATTTAGTTGATATAGAACCACAGGTCATTGGTGGACCGCAGGTTTCTAAACAGGTTCCTAAAGAAGTTCCTGTGTCTAAGGAAGCCGGACCTAAGGAAGCCGGACCCAAGGAAGCCGGACCTAAGGAAGCCGGACCTAAGGAAGCCGGACCCAAGGAAGCCGGACCCAAGAAACGCATCTCTAAACTTCAACCCAAAAACGTGGTCGCCGCCGATATTCCTAGTTCTCAACTCGTAATTACCAGCAAAAACATTGACAACTACGTTCCCAAGAAGAAGAGCTATGTGCGCAAAATTAGCCCATATTACATGAGCAACCGCCGCATTTTCATCCAGAAACTCGGCGCTCTTTTCAAACCACACGCCGATGAATTGGCCGAAGTCGTCGATGAAGACGTCAGCTGCGAAAACCGCACTTCTAAATCATTCGACCTCATGACTCACCAAAAAGTCGTCGCCGATTATTTGAATACTTATACTCCTTATCGCGGTCTTCTCATTTACCACGGTCTCGGGTCAGGCAAAACATGTACTTCCATCGCCATTGCCGAAGGAATGAAAACCGACAAACAAATTGTTGTCATGACTCCCGCCTCTCTGAAAACCAACTTTTTCAGCGAACTCAAGAAATGCGGCGACGCCATTTATCGCCGCAAACAACATTGGGTCAAGCGTGTGCCCGCCACAAAAGCAGAAGCCGACGCCATTGCCGACGCATTGTCGCTTGACCCCGAGCTAGTCCAGCGCAAAGGTGTTTGGCTGATGAATGTGAAACTGGAATCCAACTTTGACACATTGTCCAGCGCAGAACAAGCCGAAATTGACCAACAACTTGACCAGATGATTCGCACTAAATACCAGGACATCAACTACAACGGACTCAATCAGAATATTCTGAAACGGTTGACGAAAGATTCGACGATTAATCCTTTCGATGGCAAGGTCGTCATCATTGACGAGGCGCACAATTTCATCAGTCGTATTGTGAATAAACTGAAAGACCACGATTCGCTTAACTATCAGCTCTATGAATACTTGTTGAGCGCTGTGGATGCCAAGATAGTATGTTTAACGGGCACCCCCATCATCAACTATCCCAATGAAATTGCCGTCTTGTTCAATATACTCCACGGATACATCAAAACGTGGATGTTCCCCATTACTGTAAAAACCACCGACAAAGTGGACAAAGAATACATCATGCGATTATTTAGCAAAGAGAGGTTCGCCATTTACGATTATTTAGAGTATTCGGGAAGTCAATTGACCATTACACGGAATCCATATGGATTTGTTAATGTGCGTAAAAAGACGACGAAAGAAGACGCAGATGAAATGTCGGCGTATGGCGGCGTGGCGCTGAACCCAGAAGGAAATATCAGCGACGTCGATTTTGAAGACCGCGTTGTGCGTATACTTGGTCGCGCGGGCCTGGATGTATCGCGCCGCGGCATTTCCGTGGAGAATATCAAGTCGTTGCCGGATGACACCGGCAATTTCCTCAAGCTGTTTGTGGACCCCGAGACGGGGAATCTCAATAATTCGGAATTGTTGAAGCGCCGCATTTTAGGACTAACCTCGTATTTCCGCAGTGCGCAAGAACAGTTGTTGCCTAAATACGAAAAGGACACGGATTTCCAAATAATCCGCGTGGAAATGAGCGATTACCAGATGACAAAATACGCCGAGGTGCGTAATTTAGAGAGGGACCGCGAAAAGAAGAAGAAAACGAAAAAAGTGGGAGAAGATTTATTTGAAACGAAGTCGTCGTATCGTATTTGGTCGCGAGAGACTTGTAATTTTGTTTTCCCGGAGATGGTGGAGCGCCCCGGTATGATAAAACCATTTGATTTTGCCGATGCGCTGAAGGGCGCCGAAGATGAAAAAGGCGCGGCGCTAAAGAAACACGTCGAAGCAGCAGAAGAGACGGCCGACGTTGAACAATCCGCGGCGGCATTGGCGAAACTGGTTGAAAATGGCGATGCCGTTCTAAGCAAAGAAGGTCTTGCTAAATATAGCCCCAAGTTTCTAAATATCCTGGAAAACATCGAAGACCCGCAAAATATCGGCCTCCATTTGTTATACAGTCAGTTTCGTACTTTGGAAGGTATCGGCATTTTGAAAATCATTCTGGAATACCACGGGTTTGTCGAACTGAGGTTGGTGAAAACGGCGACTGGCGAATGGGATGTCGGAGACATAGAACCGGGCAAACAGAGATTCGCGCTTTACACGGGAACGGAGACGGCCGAAGAAAAGGAGATTCTGCGACATATTTACAACAGCAATTGGGACCAGGTGTCGTCGTCGTTGCGCGAACGCTTGACGCTCATCGCACCAAATAACTATATGGGCGATATTATTAAACTGTTTATGATTACTGCCGCGGGAGCCGAAGGCATCAATCTGGAAAATACGCGGTTTGTTCATATTGTGGAGCCTTATTGGCACCCGGTGCGGTCGGAGCAAGTCATCGGTCGTGCCCGCCGTATTTGTAGTCATAAAAACTTGCCAAGGGAACTACAGAATATCCATGTGTTCTTGTACTTGACAGTTATGTCGGAGGCGCAAAAGAATAGTCGCGACAATATACAAATTATAACACAGGATTTGAGTCGGAGAGACCAGCGGACGCCGGTCACGACTGACGAGTATTTGTACGAGATTGCGAATATGAAAGAGGCGGTTAATAGCCAGATTTTGAAAGCGGTGAAAGAGACGGCGATTGATTGCTCCCTCTACAAGAATACGGAAAACCTGGTTTGTTATGGAACCCAGATTGTTCGGTCGAATGAATTTTCGTCGGTGCCTAATTTGGAAGAAGACGCCACACAGAAGAATGCGCTTAATTTCAACAAACAGCGCGCCAAGTTAATAGAAGTGAGTATTGCGGGAAAAATGTATTTGTTCAACGAGAAAACGACGGAATTGTTCAATGCGGATACAAAGGCCCCCGCCGGGAAATTGGTGGAGCGCAATGGGCGCATGCAGATTGTGGTATAAAGCACACAGAAAATTGAAAATTGGATTATACCAAAACCAAATGACACAATCAATCCACAAAAATGAACAGATTAATAATAACCATCGCAAACTCCATTTTCAATATTGTTGAAGCCATCATGACACAATTCGCATTTGTACTCGTGGTTTGTCTTCGAAAGCTGAAGTCCGTACTCAGTCGCGGATTAGACCTGGCAATAATGTGCGTAGACCGCATACAGCAAAATAATATACTCAATCGCGTGTTTGAGTATATTGCGATTACAATGGGCGCGATTGTGGCGGCTCTCATTGTTCTGATAACATTATTCATATCGTTGTCATTCTTCGTAGTAATGGTGCTTCCGGCCAATATTCGTGACCAAATCGGGCAAATATTTACTGGCGCAAAACACAATCCCGATTGGGTTGTGTATTAGAGTGGGGGTTTACTGAAACATGAATGTGCGTGGATCGATGGTGCTGCTGTAATGTTGCGTCTTTTTCGGCGGTACATACGTGCCACCTGCGCGAGCACGGCGCAAAGCATTATTTGTGTCATTGATATCGCGCACCCCCGTGAAAGACATCGGCGTATTATTTGCGTTTAGTGTTCCGACCCCAACTTCAACGGCACGTCGGCGCGCAACCACCGAAGACGCATCGCGATTACCACCGATGAACTTCTTTTTTTTATTTATACTTTGGTCAATCACCGGATACACCTCGGCATATTGCCGGCGCGACATCGCAAAACTACTGGCACCATCACTCGACAAATCCTTTTGTGGCATCGCTTTCACCGAGCTCAGTGTCCCATTGTTCAATTCGGTGCGAATATTTTGTCCTATTTTATCGGTCGTTATACGCTGGAAATTGACAAATGACATATATACATCTGGTATATATTTCATTATTTGTTTGAAAATATCAGCCCTTGCTGCTGCTGTCTAAATAACCATTCTTTCTGCATATCCAACATTAATCCCGCGTAATTTGTCTGGCGACTTTCAACATCACTAAATCCCTCTCTTTGTATAACCGTCGGAGGCACTATCATATACCATTGATGTGTTGCTTGGAGTCTTTTCCAATATATATCAATCGCAAATTGCCTCTTGTCAAGCGGGTTTCGCATAAATAGCGCAATACCTTCGCGGATATTGTCGATGAGAGGTTTGTAGAACCGGCGATTCACAATATATCCCGTTGTTGTCTGGCAATTTGCCACTCTAACGGCGTAATTACCAATTGACTGATATGGCGGCACGGCGTTTCCTCCCAAAATGAGCACATCCCAATTGTCTCCCATTTTCTCGCAAAACAATCCTACATTTGTGCGCACCAACTCGGGGTTCAAGAATACGATGTCGTCTTCGCATATAAACACATAAGGCCAATCGTTGGCGGTCGCTTCTTCTAAACATTTTAAATGACTGAGCGAACATCCGATTGCGCCATTGGCCGTTTTAATGGCATTGAAACGAGTTCCGCGGATTCCCATTTTCTCCAATTCGGCAACAACTTCGGCCAATCGGTCGGTGCGATGTGCTAAGTTAATATACAAGGTATGTTCTACTAAATCCGCAAATGATGGCATACAAAATATAGGATTTGGGTTTATATTATTTGCGTGAGATAACCTCTAACATGCTGTCCAGTTTTGATGTTATACCATTGATTTTATCTTCGAGTGCTTGGATTTTTTTCATGAGGGCGCTTTCATAAATAGATTGGGTCTTGTCAAATAAATGTTCGGTGTTTTCTCCCCATTGGACTTGTTTTCGATGAGAGGCTGGTTCTTGCGTATCCAGTGAAATGTCGATGGGGTCGGAGATTTGAATACGTATTGGAGGGTCCTGTATAGGCAAAATATCGGCGTCTCTTATATTTTTGTATTCATTGAGCGCTTTTGTAATATCCTGGATTGCCTCGTCTTTAATTGAATCGTTGAATGTAGGCGGTGGCACCGTTTTTTTGGTCATTGATTCATATTCGGCTTGGCGGCGATTGTATTGATCCATCATGTGTGATTCGCGCGAATCGCGAAACGATGCCGATGTCTGGACACTTGGTGCGAGGCTTGTCGCAAGGCTTGGCCCAGACATCGGTCCTTGTCCTTGTGTAAATGCGGTGGGCCGTTTTTCCGCGCTCATTTTCCGTATAGACTCCAACATACAGTCTAGTGCGCGTTTGTTGATATCGCGCAAAGATACGTTGCGTCCTTGTATTTCACCATATACTTGGTGAATGATACTTTTGAACCATTCTTCTTTGAATCCGGGTTTCATTGGCGCGAAAAACTCCACCAGTTGAGATGTATTATTCACGATTTTCCACAACATAATTTGATTATTTTCTTGTACAAACTGATTTGCCATAATTAAATGATATAACGATTTGGGTTTATATCATTTTTATCTTGGGATAAGTGTAAACGAAAGGTGCGTAAACGAAAGGTGCGTAAACGAAAGGTGCGTAAACGAAAGGTGCGTAAACGACTGGTGCGTAAACGAAAGGTGCATAAATGTTAAGTGTAAAGGAAAGGTCGGTGCGTCTATTCATCACATACGCGCGGTGCCAAAAACACCATAATATGCGCCATCTTGGATATTTCATCATCTTCATATTTTGGCAGTTCCAACACATACGTCGCTTTCAACGGATAATTGTCGCTAATCTTCAAATTAATCGTATTACTCACTTTGTGGAATGCGCAAATATTATGAAAATGCGCCAATGAAAACGACAAGTTCAGTGTCTCGCCTTCATTGATGGCAAACAGCACCAAATCATCAATCGGCACAACCACACTCATATTACCCGACTCATTACTACTCGAAATCAACCGGATTTCATCCTCGCTACATTTGATTTGTAAATCCGCGCCAAATTGTTTGAGCTGACCAATCAGACTTGAGAAATTGGACGACGCCAATGAGAATTCCGCGGCATAATCAATCTCGGGAATCGCCATTATTTCACTCTCGATTTCCATGAGAGGCAGCTCGAAATGTTTGTCAAATGTCGTTTTTGACTGTGTCGGATTTAACAAATCAATGTAGAGTTTGTCGTTATTTGCCTCATCGTACCTCAAGTGGATCTCGTGTGAATCTTCGCGTGTATTTAGGATTTTAAACAGCAATAGTACATTGATTCCCATGACAATCGACGTTGACGTAGTGCTCGTATATTCGTATATATCGAACCACGTTTTTGGAATACTGATTTCAAATATAGATATGTGCGAGTTGTCCATTCCTTGGGCATAGAGGCGGTCGCCATCAAACATCAAGTTTACATGTTCGGCAAATAATTTGATATTCTGAAATAATCCGCTAAATATTCGCGCATTGTCGCGATTTTTCACTACGATATTCATTTGTAAAGATGGGTCGGAGCGTTTATATTGTTTTGCGACCCTAAGATTTACGACCCCAAGTTTTACGACATTAAATGTTTTTTGCGGTATTATATCTGATGACGTTGCCATTCTTCATATAAATGACAATTCGGTCTTTAATTACCGGGTCTACGATTGGAATCACGATATTGCACAAATATTCCACAAATGTTGGTGGATTGAAAACGTGGATAAACTCCAGATGTTTCAATAACCCCTTGCCATTTTTGAGCCCCTCTCCCGACACCAGCGACACAAACCCTTTGTATCGTTCAATTGCCGACATGGTTAATCCAGCCAAGTCCACATGGAGGTTGTACGTGGAATATGCGTTGATGATTCCCTCGGTTAATTGTAATAAATACGTCGCCATTTTCATATACACCGCCGGAGAGGCAACGGTTTTGAAAATATTGTAGTTGAATAGAATATTGTTCTGGTCGACTTTAAACATGAATGGCATAATCGCGTCAATATCAATATTGTTGGTGATTGTTTCGGCGCAATCAAACTTCTGTTGTTTTTTGAAAAATGTGTTCTTCTGGTTTTCGGTATAATACTCGTTTCGTGCTGACTCTATCTTTTTCAAAATATCGGAATCCATTGTAGTATTGCTTATTATATATTTTTATATTTGTTTTTACATCATTCAACCGAAACCACCTTGGCGAGGTTTTTTGGTTTGTCCGGATTTATTCCGCGGTCGACCGAAATATAATAAGCCAGCAATTGTATCGGGACTATTCCAAGCAACGATGCGAACGACGAGTGTCCGGGAACATATATTTGTTTGTATCGCGCATCCTCTATTGTTTTGTCATTGGTTATCAAAATAACGGGCGCATTTCGCGAAAGGACTTCTTCCACGCAATTCATCGTTTTCGCCGTATGTCGCAAATCCATATTGAAAATGATTACCGGGATTTTGTCATCCAAGAGCGCAAATGGTCCGTGTTTCAACGAACTCGACGAATATCCTTCCGCGTGGATATATGTGATTTCCTTGATTTTGAGTGACCCCTCTCTTGCTACGATTTCGTCGGTGCCTTTTCCAAGCAAAAAAATGTTGGTCGTGTGTTTCCAGTGTTCACTTGCGTATTGTTTCATTTGCGCATCCAATAAATCGAGTACATTGGAGAAGTCATTCGACAAATTATTCAGGTCGTGGATGACTTTGATTCGTCGTTGTTCATTGAGCCCCGCGATTTGCGAAAACCAGATGGCGGCCAATGAGAGGCATACGACCTGACTGCTAAATGCCTTGGTCGATGCCACACCCACTTCCGTCCCCGCATTACAATATATACCGCAATCCACCTCTCTTGCTATCAGCGAATCGACCACGTTGATGATTCCGATTGTCATTATGTTTGCGTTTTTAGCGATTTCGATACACCGATGTAAATCCTTGGTCTCTCCCGATTGCGATATTAGTATAAATGCGGTGTTCCCTTCGCGCGGAATGTCTTGTTCTGAGAGCTCGGCGCCGTCGAATACCTGGACAACATTGAATCCACACAATGATTTGAAAAAGTGCATGCCATAGAGGGCGGCGAAATACGATGTCCCGCAACCAAGTAGAACGATATTGTTGATTTTCGCGAGTCGGTCGGCGTGGCATTCTAGGCCGCCGAGTTTCACTTCGGCGGCGGATTTGATGCGCCCGCCATTATTAATGGCGGTGTTGATTATTGCCGACTGTTCACTGATTTCGCGAATTGTCCAATGAGGAAACGGGTCGGGTACAAGTGTATGTGAAATGGCGGTGATTTTCTTGCGCGAATAAGTGCTGGATGTTTTGACGACGAGCATTTTGGCCGATGTCGAAATCACGCATATGTCATCGTTATTTAGCGTAATGTAGTTGGATACTTGATTACAGAATCCGCTTTGTTCAGAAGTGATGATGACGTTGTTGTCCGTTTTGCCGACCAATAGAGGCGAACCGTTGCGAACACAGAAAAGTTTGTCGGGGGTTTGTAAATCCACCAATATGATGCCATAAGTTCCGCGAAGGCGCTGGATAGTATTATTTAGCGCATCGTAGGTGGTCAATGGGCCCGATTCCGATGATGTTTGACCAGAATAATACTCGACCATATTCACAATAACTTCGCTGTCAGTTTGCGAACGAAACGTGAACCCTTGTTCCAGAAGTTCGTTGCGCAGTTCGACGTAGTTTTCGATGATTCCGTTGTGGACAATGATGAAACGGCCTGACAATGACACATGGGGGTGAGCATTCGCGTCGCTTTTCATGCCGTGTGTCGCCCAACGATTATGTCCGATTCCAATATGACTGGTTGACTGCGACTTATTTGCGCATTTTGCGCGCAAGTTATCAAGTGAATCGGTAGTATTTGTAGAGGCATATTTGTGGATTTCGAGTTTGCCGTCGGATTCAATGACGCCGAGACCCGATGAATCGTACCCGCGATTTTGTAGTTGTGTGAGTCCTTCGATAATACGTTTATATATGTTTTCGGGGGACAATGTTAAAATGCCAAAGATTCCGCACATTATACATTGGGTGTTGAAGTTGTGTTTATGTGGAAATTGGGGAGCAAGAATATTTAGACATATTGCGTAAAAAATAGGCGAAAAACATCAATTCAGAAAATATAACAGAGAAATTATGAGTCAAGCAAATGCCGCCGCACGAAAACGCAGAGCAGGAGGAACGTCTATGCCTGGAGCTTCGGACCCTGTAGTTCAACAACAGACACCCGCCGGTGGACTGACACTTCCGCAAGTCATTGCTTTAGTCGACCGGAGATTGGTTGTATTGGAGTCATTTATGAAAGATACTAAGGCGGCACCTCAAGCACCTGTACAACAAGTGTTAGCACCAGCACCAGCACAGCAACTCGACGACGAAGTCATCGATGAAATCAACAACCGATTTGAGTTATTGGCAGGTGAGGTTGCCGAGTTGAAAGATATACTTATAAAACTCCAGTCTTACACAATGGAGGTGAACAAGAGACTCGTTGATGAACGCATCCACATTTTGTCGGATGTCAAGGATACTGGGTCAACTACATTTGACATAAAAACTGGAGGCAATATTGTTCTCGAATTGTCGGATGACGAATAAATATCAGAAACTACTTTTTGATATTTATTTATTAGGCTACCATCTTGGCCTTAATTGCTTCATGGGATTCATAGCCTTTTACTATAAAATCATCCACGATGTAATCTTCTATGTTTTCACGCAGGTTGCGGATTTCTAGTGTCGGAAAAGCAAACGGCGTTCGTTGGAGTTGTGTTGTCGCCGCTTCAATATGCTCCTCGTACAAATGGCAGTTCCCCTTGAAATATACAAACTCGTACGCCTCTAATCCACAATGATGAGCAATCAGATGTGTGAGAAAACTGTATGAGGCAATATTGAATGGAACACCCAGCAATTCGTCGCAACTTCGTTGTGTCATCGCACAAGACAATTTGTTGCCGTCGTGGACGTTGAATTGGCATATCATATGGCACGGAGGCAGCGCCATTTCGTCCAATTGGAGGGGATTCCATGCGGTCATTATGAGACGGCGACTTGTTCGTTGTGCGGGGTCTTTTAGGGCATCGATGATTTGGCGCAGCTGGTCTATACCTGCGGTCAAGCCTGCGGTCAAGCCTGCGGTCAAGCCTGCGGTCAAACATTTACCCGTGGTGGCATCATATTCCCCTCCAAAATGCCGCCATTGAAATCCATATCCCGGTCCAATCAATCCTTCACGATAATGGTTCAAACCGCGCGAATCCAGAAACTCGCGACTCGTATTGCCATCCCAAATATGAACCCATTGATCTTGTAAAATCCGATTGTCAGTTTCGCCGCGAATAAACCACAAGAGCTCTTTTAGACACGTTTTCCATGCCGTTCGTTTCGTAGTCAAAATCGGGATTCGCCCATTGGCCAACGAGAATCGCATCATTTCGCCGAAAATACTTTTGGTTCGGCCGTTCCGGCCTTCTTCCCAAGTTCCGGTGCTGATGATTTTTTGAATGATATTCAAATACTGGTATTCTTCGGGGTTTGGCGGCGGTGTATCGTCCATTTTATTGGACTGGCGGCAAATCTTTATACACATTTACACGATTCTTTATTTCACTCGGACACGATGTATTTTTGTTTGGGTATAATATAGATATCCATGGATAATATTATTAGTGAGGCACGTTCCATGAATCAAAATACATTTTTGAATCATATTTTTGACACGTCCGAAGAGGCCAAGGCCGAGATTCTCAATGTTGTTCAATATGCCATTACCGGTATTTTACCCGTGGTTGCCCTGAACAAAACTATCCAGAAGTTCATCCCCGAAGCTGATATTGAGAAGTCTTCGCTAGAAGTTTTAGCCGAAATATTCATCCAAATTGTGGTGATGTTTGTCGGGGTGGTAATTATTCATCGTCTCATTACATATTTCCCTACATACAGTGGATACAAATATGAGGCGTTTAATTTGACAACAGTGATACTCGCGTTCTTGGTGATTGTGCTCAGTTTACAGACAAAGTTGGGAATCAAGGTGAATATTTTGGTGGACCGCGCGCTCGAACTGTGGAATGGCCCGAGCAAGGAAGCCATGAAAAAGGATTCGAAACGACCGGTGAATAACCATGCGACCAGTCAGGCGGATACATTGGATAACTCGGGGGTCCAGAGCGGAATGTTCCCGCCTCCTCCGGCTATAACGACATCGAACAGATCGTCGGGCCAGGGACATGATTACATGCTGAAAGCATCGGGACAAGGGGGGCAGATGAATGATTTTGATTCATTTTCGCCGGCTCCGGCGAACAGTGCTTTGGCGGGAGGCAGCTTCTGGTAAGCACCGAAGGTGCGACTGTAAGCAAATTGCCAAAGGCAATTTGCGACCGCGTATCCCTACGGGATACGCTTATCCGAAGGTGCGACTATAAGCGGGGGCTTTGCTTATGCCATAGCCCGCGACCGAGTAGGGGTAGGGATGACTCTAAGCTTAACTTTACCCAGGTTCGTTGAAATCCTAGCATTACTTCAGGATTATCATACACTTCTAATATTTTAAGACGCAATACTATATTATTTTGTGAATATTTATGGGTATCTCGTGGTCCGATACAATATTCATCATAACTACCATCTTTGTCTTCTTCAAAAGTTGATATTACAGAACAAGCCATTATTTTTTTCTTATCACATGATACAAAAACTATATCACCAATCTGCGGAACTATTTTCATTTTTGCCAACCCTTTTGAATTATTGATTTCTAATTTGCGATTTGCCTTAAAATCTGCTATCAATTTTTGATAGTCATACAACTTGCTGTTCCATGTAGTTTGCCAATATGATGTCATTATCTTTACCTGTATAATTATATTGGTGAATATTTAAATTGTGTAATTATATTATATATTTACGTTTGAAATATAAAAATATTATTAAAAATAAAATAACCATCATTTTATTTTTATTCAGATCCATTATATTGTCGTTATTTTGCCCTCTTCTTTCGGACCCACTCTCGGTCCATATTTCTCAAACAAATGATGCCCTATATTAAACACATTTGACATTATATTCATAGGCGAGCTGTAATCAAACACATGCGCTACGTGGTCATCTTCACCAGTTAACTTCAAACTGTAATGCCAAAAAGGCGGTACGTACACGATTTGCCCTTCCTCTACGTTGAACTCGATAAACTTCATTTTTGAATGGCTCGAATCATTCGGATTCCAAACATTGAGAGGCGACGTGAAATCATAATCACGGTAATTCTTATTCACGACCATGTATTTCGTGGATCGCCACGGCGTCATTTTCACCGTAAACTTGCCTCCTGTGATGTAGATATAACGGCGTTCAAAAGTGTGGTAAGATAGAGGCGTCGTGACACCGGCCGACCCGAGCAACAAATCATAATGGCTAAATACGGAGAGGGCAGGTTCCAAGTATTTGTCCAATTGTTGGTAGTACCGCTGGATGCCCGTTTCTTCGATGAAATACTGGTTGCCGCTGCTAAAATACTTGCCTTCGGTGTCGGTTTTCATGAGACTGTGGGCGGCACTCAAGGAGAGGACCACGGAAGTGGGAGGTCGGTCGGCGTGGTAATCGGCGACCTCTTTCACATAGATGTCGAAACTGCCTTGTTCGGCGACCATTTTTGTGAGAGGGATGGTCTTGAGATTGGAGTCGTACTCGGCGAATTGGAAGACGAATGGTTGTTTCAAATTGGCATTGGCATTGAGTTCTTTGTTTGTGGTGTAGTCGGTTTCGTAGATTTCAATATCGTCGCCCTTTTTGAGCTGGAATATGATTTGACTATAGAGAATGAGGACCGCGATAAAAATGAGAATCGAGTATATTGTGTCCATTGTTCATAAAAAATGGACACATCTTTATTTGGATGTGGGGACGACTTGAAGGTTTAAAATGTGCGGCCAAATCGGGTTTTCCCATTATTGTTGCGGCGAATATTCTTCTTTGTCTTGCGGCGATGCTTTCGCTTAGCACCTCCAGCAGCAGCAGCAGCAGGAGGAGCAGGAGGAGCAGGCGCAGCAGTACATATTCGTTTTTTTATTTCATCGAGGACACCCGTTTCTTTAAGCATTTCCATAATTTTATTGATTGTTTCATTTTTTTCATCATCATCCAGACGTGCCAAGCCAGCCTTTGTTGCTGCTTCTAATTCTGCTTCTGTTGCTGCTTCTAATTCTGCTTCTGTTGCTGCTTCTTCTGCTTTAGATGGTGGTGGTGGCAGTGCTGCTGCGTCAGTTGTTGCTGCTGTTGTTGCTTCAGATGGTGGTGCTAGTGGCATTTTTGTTTCTAGATTTGATGGTGGTGGTGGCAGTGCTGCTGCGTTAGATGCTGCTGCTACTCCGTCAGTTGTTGTTTCTGCTGTTTTCTTATTACCAAAAACCGAGTCAATATGTTTTTTAAATATTTCCTTTATATCATCTGGCAATCCTCCAATACTTTTTGTAAGCTGTTCTTTTGTTAAATTAAGGGATTTAAGATCATCATCTGACTGTTGTTCAATAACGTCATCAAAGACTTTTTTAAATACACTAGAATCAATACTATCTACAAAACCTTTTATCTTTATAACATCTACTGTATCTTTCAAAGTATCAGGAATTAAGTTTTTAACTGTACTAGAAAGTGTACCAAGCTCTGTATCTATTTTTGTTTTAAGTACTTCAATATCTTTAATATTTTCTTTAATTACCGGTTCTAAACTTTTAATTACTTTATCTTGTATTGTGCTTTTGAATGCGGTTTCAGCAGCTTTTATCAAAAAATCTGCCATATTGTGTCTCGTATACAATAACTCAATAAATTGATTTGTAAATCAATTTATAGAAAAATATTCCTAAACACTAGGTCGCTACGCTTTATATGTCGTTACGCTTTCCTGGTCGCTACGCTTTCTAAGTCGCTACGCTTTATAGGTCGTTTCACTTTCCCGGTCGCTACGCTTTCTAAGTCGTTTCACTTTCCCGGTCGCTACGCTTTCTAAGTCGTTTCACTTTCCCGGTCGCTGCGCTTTCTAAGTCGTTTCACTTTAACGAGCAGATGTGGCAGGCGCAGCACCAGCACAATTGGCGGGCCCATATCCTACCTCCAGGGGCACACGAGCATAATCCGGCTCGTATGTACTCTGGTTCCACGGACCAACGTCCTGCTTGGGAATTATGGGGTCGCTTCTCAACTGGAGATTGGCGTTCTTCATCGACTGTCCAATTGTGTCTAAACCAATATGATATCCAGCCTGGAGCATATCGCCGTTCAAAATGTTGCCCTGGGACATGTTAACAGGGTTCAGCGCAGCCCACTGGCTGTTCTGGTCAACGGGCAAAAGCTCGTTGGGGTTGGCAATGGTGCCAAGAGCCTGGGCAGCACCAGCGGCAATTTCCGGTGTCTTGTCAGCAGGAGCAGAAGCAGAAGCACCAGCGGCGGTTGAAGTACCAGTATCCATTGAATCAATATTTGTAAACTTGTCGCCAGAATATTGAGTAAGAAGCCAAATTGTAATTAAAGCAAACAAGATAATCATTACTTTGTTAACAGTGAAAAAGCCTTGTGTTCCATTGCTAACATTTTTTAATATTTCCGTAAGCATTGCTGATATATATTACGGATTGATAAATTATTTCACGATTGCAATGCCTTGGGACAAGCGTACATTTATTCATCATCGTCATCGTCCAAATCATCTAAATCATCCAAATCGCTTTCTTCATCACTTTCATTTAAATCGTTCAACATGTACAGATTTTTGATTCGCCGGGCTTCCATAAAAGATGTCAATGCCATTGCTTTTGCCCCCTTGGCCTTTTGTAATGCCTCTCTGTACATTTCGTAATACACTTCCTTTTTGTCCCTTAATTGAAAAGTGTCGGCCTGGTCGATTTGGTCGACATTCAAGTCGACTTCTAAAATATCATCGGACCCAGATAATCCTAAATAATCTTTGCCATCATTTGGTAGGGGTTCGGAAGATTGTATTAAGTCGGCAGTTGACGGAGTATCAATGACAATACGAGAATCATCATTTTTTGCTAAATATTCCAAGTCGTTTTTTGGGTCTTTGGCCAAAGGTGGGTCTACGACCGACAATGGGTCTTTGACCGACAAGGGTTCTTCAACTAAGATGGGCTCTTCATCTAATGGTGGGTCTACAACCGACAAGGGTTCTTCAACTAAGATAGGCTCTTCAACTAATAAGGAGTCTTCAACCAAGATGGGCTCATCGACAATTGTCTGTTTTTGGTCTGTTGAAAGAGAGACTTGCGTAGGACCTTTACCATCATTGGTGCTATTACCACCATTTGTAGTTCCTTGGCGCCCTTTCAAAATGATACAACTGTCAAACAAATCACTCGGTTTCATCACCATCAGCTGTTTCATCTCAATATCAATACAAAAACTCTTGCTAGTACATCGGACACCCTGTATTTCTAAAATAGCGATGAGAGGCGTCTTCTCATTAATTTGCGATACCTCTACCACCATTTCATCTTCATCATAAATCTTGAGCGGTTTCGCATCAGGTCGCGAGTTAATTCCAACACGCACGCAATATTGCTTCCCAGACCGAAACAGTTTCACCATTGGGCTAAAGCATCCCTCAATATCATCTTCGCTCATTTCGGTATCAAACCACTTCCCTCGATTGTCATAGATTTTGCGGCGAATGGTGGACTCAAACACCTCCATCCACTGAATGATTTCTTCGTTGTCATTTGTAAAAACTAGATCGGTATACATTTTGCGACCGGAGCCGATGATGCCGTTTTTGGTGAAACATTTAGGCGTTTGGATATAGAGGGGGGTTCTGTTTACGAATATTTTGCTAAAATGGGCGCCACCGGCAATAGAGGCGGGTGTGGTGAGTGATATGTTGTCAAATTGGAAAGAGGGGGTGGGGTCGTGGATTTCTGGTGTGGATGACATAGATATAGTTGATGCATAAAAAAGGAGAGGGGAACAACCGCGAAGGCATCCGCAGGATGCCGACAAGAGGCATCCGCAGGATGCCGACCCAAAGCCCCCCTTTGGGGGGGCGACAAGAGGCATCCGCAGGATGCCGACCCAAAGCCCCGATAAGGCCCCCGAAGGGTCGTTCCTTAGGATGCCTTCGCGTAAGCTTTAGTGAATCCATTTGTTCGAATTATAATAATGAAATCAATCAAACAAACTATTGCCGATTTGTTTCATAATGAAAGTATTCGTGCGGAAATTAAAGAGATACTAAAACCATTTGGAATAATTATTTACAATGAAGTTTATTTTTATTTATTGATGGTCCTCGTATATTTTGGGGTCGTGTTTTTGGCAATTTTAGGTGGATTGTACTATTTATTGAATATCCACCGACAATTGAACAAACTAAGTGAAAAAATATATGCGGAGAATGTATAATAATGTCAGCAACATCATCAGGATCAAACTTAGGACGTGAAAATGCCATAGCAGCTCCAACTACTGCTGAATATGAAAAACAGGCTGCCGCTGCTGCTGCTGCTCAAGCTGCCGCTACTTCAAAAGGAGGAGCCCTTGCTTTCTCCGAGCTCAAGGGAGGATCTCAAGAACAATCGCAGCACCAACAAGATCACCATGATGAGCCATCCGTGGGCGGCAAAAGACGCAGACAAAATTCTAAGAAGAGACGCGGTGGTTCCAAGAAGAACCACAACAACTCCAAGAGAAGAGGCCACAACAACTCTAAGAGAAGAAGCCACAACAACTCTAAGAGACAGAGAGGTGGCAAGTGAATGCATTTATCACATTAAACAATATAAATATTTAGACCAAGTATAAATAATTATGTCAGGACCCGACCCAGCATTTAGTGATATGATTCGTAAATGGACAGCGGCAGATACGCAAATCCGCAGCCTAAATAACCAATTACGCGATTTGCGGTTGTCACGCGACACACTTACGACCAATGTATGTGATTACATGAAATCCCATGGACTGGATAAACGGAAGATTGAGACGTCTGATAGCGTGCTGTCATATTACGAGAAAACCGAGTCGTCCTCTCTGAGCTATACTTATTTAGAGAAAAAGCTGGCGGAAATTATTCCCGAAAAGGAACAAGTTGAATATATTATCAAGTATCTGAAAGACAATCGTGAGACCAAAAAGGTCGCCGATTTGCGCAGAGTGTATAGGAATGACGCGGAACCCGCCTAGGGTACGGCCTAAGGAACGACTTAAAGGAACGACTTAAAGGAACGACTTAGAGGAACGACTCAAAGGAACGACCTAAAGGAACGACTCAAAGGTACGACTAAGAAGATGTGAAAATAAATTGTGTTTATTTTTACATAGTAATATATAATGACGAATCTAGTTGATTACATGGAATTGGCACCAGAACACATTGATGGTGGCGCAGGCATAAATACAAAATTAATATTTGGAGAAAATAGCCAGATTGGAGGCTCAACAAACATAGGTGGTGGACCAAGCGGTTCCGAAGACTTGTACATTCCATTCGGCCTCTATTGTAAAAAACCGGTTCAGAACCATATGCCCAAACAAACCTATTCTAAAAACTGGCTCGACGAATCCATGTTTGCCAAATTGTTTGACGCGGTTTCGGTGGGTAGCCAAAATAAAACACACCGAGCGCCATCAACGACCGCAAACAAGACAAAACGCCGCGAGTAAATTAGTGGTCACTATGACAAATATCTGTAAATACAATTTCCTTGTGTTCATTTGATAGACCTACGTGTTTATATACGAGATTGCCATCATTAATTGACCGCCGCATTTGTTTGCCATTTTTTAATTCAAACCGCAAAAATAAATTATCATTGATATTTTCAATTCCGAGAAAACGGATACGGTCAAAATAAACGCATTCGGAAATTGTAGAACATTCGTCGTAATAATCCAATACTACCATATTAAGCTTTTCTTCGAGATATGACATGTATGTTATTATTATTGTGATATCTATAAATGTTATTGGATTTTAACTTTTATTCCCTTATTGGTCGGATAAGGATATCCTTATTGGTCGGATAAGGATATCCTTATTGGTCGGATAAGGATATCCTTACTCTTCGCCAATGGATATTGTAAAATAACTTAAACGAATTTGACAATATTTACCATAGCAACATGACTACTTCTACTACCACTAAATCCAAAACCACCCGAAAGCCCGCCATTCAAATCCAAGTCGTCGAGGAGCCGCCCGATGATGATACTAAGAAGAAGGGCCGCAAACCCCGTGGTGGTAAATTGGTCGTCAAGCCAGTCGCTATCGTTGATGAACCGACTCAACTCGAAAATATCATATTGCATTTGAAATGCTCGTCCAAGGATTTGACCGAATACAATTCCAAAGTCAGCAAGATGGCATCGGAAGTGTTGTCGTATAATCCCGATTTGCCTCCCGCCATAATGACATACAACGGCATCGATTCTAAGGGGCATTATTTCACCTACAATGATACCAAATCATCCAATGTTGCGGCATATGAGCCAAATGCGGGACTCTGTCCAAAATGTAAATCTCAGGAACCGGAATCGGAGAAGACCGAGGAAGATGACAGCTCGGTGAAAGACATCAATGCCAAGTTGAAAAAGCTGAAAATCGCGCTGTACAAGAACAATCTCAGCGACAAGAAGTCGGCGTGTTTTTGGTGTACATTTGATTATGATAGCCCGACGTGCTATATCCCAAAACATGAGTCGGAGGCGGGGCTCGTGGTGTATGGGTCGTTTTGCCGACCAGAGTGCGCGGCGGCCTATTTACTCAAGGAAAAGCTGGACGATTCCATCAAGTTTGAGAGGTATCATTTGCTAAATCAGGTGTATGGCAAGATTTATGAGTACAAGAAAAACATCAAACCCGCGCCGAACCCGTATTTTTTGCTGGATAAGTATTATGGGACGTTGACCATTAATGAATATAGGAAGTTGTTGAAGACGGAACATATGCTGATGACGATTGAAAAACCGATGACGCGATCATTGCCGGAATTGTATGAAGAGACGGATGAGATGATACTCAATGTGGGGAGTAGTAAGACGTCGAATATTGGGTCGTTTAAAGTGAAGCGGCAGAGTGAGAAGGTCTCGGGGCCGAGCAAGGCGAATATTATGATGTCGACCTTCGGACTGGCGAATTAGCTCCGCTAATTCGCTACACCACTAGCGAACTAATAAGTTCGCTTTTTGCTTCGCTAAAGGTCGCTTTTTGCCTCGCTTAACAAATAACAAATAACAAATTACACATAATAATTCGTTATTTACACATCCGGATAAAAATGACTTGTGATGGTATAAATCATTGCTCGTTTTCCAGAACTATAAACATCACTCTCTGAAAATGATATTATATTGACATTTCCAATAATATCAGTTCCCCACATAATATTGGAATCGTTGTCAAAAGGGCACATATCAAGCACACATATTGTGCGACAAGAACTTTTGCCGAGGAGTTCAAGGATATCTTTTTGTTCGATGATTTCGTAATCGGACCCCACAATTTGTTTGGTGAGCTTGTCATATTGGCCGTATACTGGGGCAAACTCGTAGTAGTATGTTGGTGGTGTTTGTTCTATCGTGTTTGTGTCCGTAGGTTGCGTGTCCGTAGGTTGCGTGTCCGTAGGTTGCGTGTCCGTAGGTTGCGTGTCCGTAGGTTGCGTGTCCGTAGGTTGCGTGTCCGTAGGTTGCGTGTCCGTAGGTTGCGTGTCCG